>Ga0210050_1002496_pt1 | contig 17577 bp, 17 predicted proteins | sample CryGey132114_all_FD_185463 | JGI IMG/M metagenome (GOLD analysis project Ga0210050, IMG submission 185463) | Groundwater microbial communities from aquifer - Crystal Geyser CG22_combo_CG10-13_8/21/14_all (SPAdes) (version 2) | ecosystem: Environmental > Aquatic > Deep subsurface > Groundwater ...
TGGCGGAGGGGGTGAGATTCGAACTCACGGTGCCTTACGGCACGCCGCATTTCAAGTGCGGTGCGATAGACCTCTCTGCCACCCCTCCAATAATAAAGTTACTTAATCATCTTTTTGACTAAAAAACAATGCCAGTATTTACTTATGCTTGCTAATGCGAGCATAAAAGTATAGAACAAAGGAGGTTTGAAGTTACCAATAAAAAATTATTAAAATGACAAAAGAACCTTGGCTTGCGGCAGTGCTCAACATTATTCTCGGCGGCTTGGGTTACCTCTATGTTGGCAAAAGAAAATTGTTCGGGGGAATGATATTAGCCGGAGAATTATTTATTTATGTGTGGTTATTCACTGAACCCAACGTCAGAAGCCTCTTAACGCTTAATATGTGGGCTGTCATAGGAAACCTTTTGTGGCTCGCGGCATTAGGCATGGACGCGTACAACGACGCTAAAACAATTTAAAATTGACTATCAAACAAAATTAACATCATCTAATTTCTCTATTAAGCGATCAGTGACCCGTTAAGAAGTTAATGCCAAACATCAGAAGAATTCCCGCTATAAACAACAGGATATGCTTCAGATAAAGATTTTTGTGTCTGGAAGCCGTGACCGCATGTGGAATAAGGTCATATAACACGACCACTAAAAAAGCCCCCGAAGCGAGGCCCAAAATGGGTACCTCCAAAATCTCAAAGGTTCCCAATAAAAAGAATCCGCCCAAGGCACCAAGAAGAATGGTGGAAGAAATGATGAAATTCACAATCAAGGCTTTTTTTGTAGAATAGCCCGCTTGTCGCAGGACAAAAAATTCCGATGTTTCTTGCGCAAGCTCATGAATAAAAATACTTAAAGCGGTAAGCATTCCCAAAGAGGAGCTTATCGCAAAAGATGAGGCAAGAAGAATACCATCGCCTACATTATGGAGAGCGTCACTCACAAGAATCTTACGGGCATCAAGCCCAGAATGGAGTTCTGTTTCCATGTTTTTATCATGATGATGATGCGACGCAGGTAACAACTTAAACAAAAGCCAAATAAAAATCATGCCCGCGACTATCCACATCAAACCAAGGCCGGGAGTAACCGAACGCTCCACCACATCTATGCCAAGCTCGTAAGCAATGATGAGAATTACTCCCGCAGAAAAACTAACTAAAAGGCTAAGGTTGCGCTCAATTACCCTTTCTATTCTTTGCCAGATAGCAAAAACACCAACAAGCGAAGCGAGCATGATAAGAAGCGAGTATAAAATTATGACAATCATTATTGAATATGTGTATTAAGATTATGATATAATTTTATCATATATATGCGACAACCATCATTCAAAATGGAGTGGGATGCTCAAGAGTATGAGCACAAACACAGAAGCCCGGATTGGTTTTGGGCGGTAGGCATTGTTTCTATCTCGGTGGCTATAACATTTATCATCTTGGGCAACATAATCGTTGCCATATTAGTGATTATCGGGGTTTTTGCCCTTGCGTTATTCGCCGATCGTCCGCCCAGCACTCTTCATGTTGTTGTAGATGAGAAAGGCATCACTCGTGGCAATGTTCGTTATCCTTATCAAACTCTCCAATCTTTTTGGATCGATACAGAACATCCACACAAAAAAATAATTTTGAAATCAGAAAAATTATTAATGCCCCTTATTACCGTGCCCCTTAGCGATGACACTGATATTGATGAATTACATGAAAAACTTTCCCTTTTTATGCACGAAGAATATCATTCTCTCCCTTTTGTTGAAAAAATTCTCGAGTATTTAGGTTTCTGATTTATTTTGACCCAAGGGCGGGAGCAAAAATAATGAAAAAATCTAAAAACGGTAAGTTGCCTTAAATAAGGTTAGGTGCTAAGTTTCTCACTGTTTCTCTGCTCTCATCGTTCAATGGATAGGACATAACTTTGCGGAAGTTAAAATGTAGGTTCGATTCCTACTGAGAGCACAATTCATAACTTGGTCGGAAAATTGACTGATTTTGGTGTATCTTTACGATTAGACCGGGGGGGGGAATTTTTTTGATAGGTATGCACGCCCTGCACCGAGCTTCGCTCTGGTACCGGGGAGCGAAGGGGCGAGAAAATTTTGAATTAAAGACTTTTATATTTAGCCATAATTGCTGTTTCGACTTCCTCTCTATTCTTGCCGTATTTAGCGGATGAGATTTCTTTAGCAATTTGAATATTTGAGGGGTCACCGGTATGCTTTGGCATCAGGCGGATGTCGAACGTTTCAACCGGTCGTCCGTTAACAAGCATTTTTATATAAGCGTTGAAATTATCGATACTGGTTAAATCTTGGGCTGTAAAATTTGGGGTAAATTGCTTTTCCAGGTATTCAGCGTCATCTTGTCCAACTCGGAATGCGCAAATTGTTCCCACATTACCAAAGACTGCATTTTTGATTTCTTCCTGAAGTTGGGCAATGAATTGATGAGCAATCACCAAAGATAATTTGTATTTACGAGCCTCTGAAAGAATGGTGGCAATAGAATTTGTTGTGATGTTCTGGAACTCATCGATATATAAATAAAATGGTGGAAGGTTTGGGCCAAGCGAGTCCACACGAGAGAGCGCGGCCATAAGAATTTTACCAACAAGGATAAGCCCAATAAGATTGGCATTAATATCTCCAAGACGGCCTTTTGAAAGATTTATCAAAAGGATTTTCTTTTGGTCCATAATCTCTCGAAAATTAAATGAGGACTTTTCCTGCGCGATTATCGGACGCATAATGTCGTTGGCGAGAAAGACATCGAATTTTGATGTAATGTAAGGGACCATGTTTACGAGGGCTGCTTCGCCACCGGCTTTGCCAGCCACTTCATTCCAGAATTGAACTACAACAGGATTTTTACAGCGTGAGATTTTAAGGTCTCGGTACTCTTTGTTAGACATCACTCGTGATACATCAAGAAGAGTTGAACCAGACTGCGGATCTTCGATAACAAGCATGGTGGCATTTCGGAAATACTGCTCGAACATTGGTCCCATGGATTCTGGAATAGCTCCATAGAGTTTCTGGAAAATACTGAATAACTCATTAACGACGAAAGTCTTCTGCTCTGGATAGCGTGAATCGTATTCGAGCATATTGAGAGCTATTGGGCGATCTGTCGATGCTGGATCAAAATAAATCACATCTTCAAGCCGCTCTTTCGGAACTTTTGAGAGAATATCAAGTACATCTGAACCGTGCGGGTCTATGAAGCACACGCCTTCGCCTTTCTGAATATCGTCGATAATCATATTCTTCAAGAGAGTGGATTTTCCTGTACCTGTTTGTCCCACGACATAGAAATGGCGCAACCGGTCTTCTGGAGCGATATGAATTTGTCTTTCGACGCCTTGAAAAGAATTGATACCAAGAAGTGTGCCTGTTACCGGAAGTCCAACCGGAGGCGGAGCGCTACGGGATTTTGAGCGGGAAAGGGTTGAACTCGAGGCGAGGGCATCAGTATTGAAGTGGAGAATGGTAGAAAGCTCTTTCAGATTAAAAATCACTCTCTCACTTTCTTTGAATAGGCGGAAAATGAAAGCTCGGTAGAAATCGCTGTCTTTAATAGCAAGGAAACCTGATGATTTGGCTTCTTGCCATTTGATATTTTGTTTTCCGGGATTTTCAAATTGATTAAAAGCGGAAGTGAAATTATGCATTAACTGATTAGCTTCTGCTTCCGTTTGTGCGGAAACTGCCAAGCGCATATTCGTTTCAACTATCGGGCTTTCGAGCTTCTTTTTAATTGCTTCTACCACAGATTGGTCTATGACTGGTGGCTTGTCGTTTTTTTCTTTCTTTTTACTGAAAAATATCTCCCCTACAGTTCGAGCAAATTCCATTGCCAAGCCGTCATCGCGAAGAGACTCCTTGGGGGTTTCTCCCTTCTCGATCTTTTTAAGCGCGCTCTCGAACTTCTTGGTGTAAGTGTTTCCGACGGGTTTGAAGACTATCTGCAACGCCGCACCAGAGCCAGTTTTAGGAATTTTTGAGAATCCATTGAGAATGACATTAAGAGGATCAGAACCGAATGTATCAAAAGTCTTTAGTGGGTAAGCCGGAGAGGAAGATAGAGATGCGAATGCGCCCAGCGTTACACCAAGTTCATTGAAAATATTGTAATCATTCTTACGCTCGGCAAGTTTAGCTTTAGGGAAAAGAGCTAAAAGCTGCTTACTGAACAACTCTACTCTGTTTTTAGGAACAGAAACAAAAACACGGGTATCTTCTTCTCCATCCGGGTTGGCAATCTCGAAGACTAAATGGCTAACATTATCTTTTTTATCTCCAGCAAAAGAAAGTAGGCCTGCGTAGAATTGCTCCATGCTCTTGATTAGTTCTGCTAATGGTTTTTCATTGCCACCACTTTCTTTCGGCAGAAGAATTTCAAATAGCCTCATATGAAGAGCCTGATAAATAGGGCCCTTTTCTTTTACTCCTGCTAACGGTAGACCTTGCATTATTCGATCAATAAGAAAAGCATGGAAATCATCTTCAGAACGCCAGCCTTTGATTTTCTCTACCACTGATAAAGCATAAGAAATTCCCTTACTCTCCGCCAAAGCCACCATTTCTTCCAACTGTTTTTCTTGATGTTGTCTGACTATTTTCTCAGCATCTTTCTCTGCTTCGACCGTGTGAGCTACCGGCGTTCCAATTCCAGCCTCTTTCTTAAACTCCGCAATAGATTCGCGAATTACCGATACCCGTTCCGGTTCTGATCCAACCCGCTCCAGCTTCTTTTCGGCCTCTAGTACCTTAGAACGCAGATATTCGAGCTCCTGCTCTGGGGTAGAAAATTTAAGCCTTTCTGACATGGGAATATTATAGCTCACAAGTCTCTAGTTGCGCATTTGGCAGGGAGGAGAGTAAACTAATGTTATTAGAAATAGTACCATTGAAGAAACTTTACAAAAAATGGATATGGATCAGGACATCTATAAAAAATTTTCTGGACACCTGTGTAGCAAGTGCGGTGGTCCGGCTCCAGGTTGGAAATGCCCAGCGTGTGGCGCTATAGCTACAGCTTTTGATTCAAGCCACTCTCTCGCTTGTCCGTCAAAAGGTAGGATGGAGGCCCAGTGTCAGAAGTGTTCTCAGGCTGAATCAAAATGCGTCTGCTAATTTGGGTTTAATTTAAAGGTAACGATCCAAAAACCAGGAAGACCAAGAAAAAAGGTGCCTGACCCCGCTTCCCCCTTTAGTGAATTGTTTATGCATATATATTGAGTAAGTATTAGTCTGGCTAAGCCGTATGACTATACCTGCGTCACTATATCTATTTTCACTAGGTGGTGCAGTTCAGATTTGAATTCGCGCACACTAGCTTGACAGAATAAATGCCGATATGTATGCTCTTAAAAGGCGTTTCTTGGTTCGTTAATTGTTCTTAAAAATTCAATACAAAGGGGGTGATTGATTATGAGTAATGACAGCTTTCCTTAAAGGCTCACTTCTCCAGAGTCAACAAGTATGTTAACAATTTTGTTTATGACAAGGAGAAGGTTATGCCAAAAATCTACACAGATGACCAAGTAAATGAAGCCGTACGGCACATCTTAAACATTCAACGCAAACCATTGCCGAGAGGTAACCTCTCATCAATGGCTAGGGCAAGAGCTAAGGAACAGCCAATTATTTCTCATAAAGAGCCACCAGATAGTGACGATGAAGTAAACGGCCACTATTTCTGCGGGGTAGATGCTCTCTCGGGACAGAGAGTCAGGATTTCCTGTCCCAATTCACGATGCAAGGAACGGGTATGTCTTAAAAACAAATTTGACTGCTCGTTTCCGAACGAATTTTTTTAAGTAACATAGCCCGGACATTCCATATGGAATGTCCGGGCTATTATTTTTTTATATTTATATACTAGGAAAGCTTTTTAACAAGCTTTGAGAGTCGGGATTTCTTGCGAGCAACGGTATTTTTCTTCAATGTCTTGCCCTTAGCCGCCTTATCAAGAACGCTTTGGACTTCGCGGAGTTTTGTTTCGGCCTCTTCCTTATTGCCAGAAGCAATAATCTTTTTTAGAGATTTGATGGTTAGAGACACCCTTTTTTTGCGTCGCACATTAAAACCTCGCTTACGAAGCGAGCTTCTGTGGGCCCTTTTGGCTCCTTGAGTAATTGCCATGGGAGCATCTTATCAGACTTTGCATTATAATGACAACACCATGATCGCCTACCTGTCAGGAACTGTCCGACATAAAGACACCCACTATCTTATAGTTGATATCTCCGGCATTGGCTACAAGGTTTTTGTCACTACCGAGACGATGCTTGATGTTATACCCAATTCTCCCATTATTCTCTGGACACATCTTGTGGTCAGAGAAACCTCACTAGAACTGTTTGGTTTTAGGGACAAAGAAACGCTCGACATATTTGAACTTTTAATCACCATATCAGGCATTGGACCAAAAAGTGCCCTTGGTATTTTAAATGTCGCTTCAATCTCAACCCTTAGACAAGCAGTCGCGGATGAGGACACTACATACCTGACTCGTGTCTCCGGCATCGGCAAGAAAAATGCTGAAAAAATCGTGCATGAACTCAAAGATAAACTCAAAATCACCAAAGAAGACAGGGGTATGGACATGAGATCAGAGGGCGATGCGCTTGAAGCACTTGTTTCTCTTGGTTACAACGAACGCGACGCCCGTGAAGCTTTAAAACGAGTACCGAAAGAAACAGAGGGTGCAAGCGAGCGTGTCAAAGCAGCACTAAAAATTCTAGCTTCTTAGGAATTAGCTTGATTAGCTTATTAGCTTTCGAATTAAAGCTAAATAGCTAGGAAGCTATGAAGCTGATAAGCTAACACCATGCCTGAATTACCAGAGGTCCAAACTACAGTCGATGGATTAAACAAAAAAGTTTTAGGAAAACAAATTGTCGATGTTCGGACAACTTACAACAGCTTGTACCACAGAGGCAAAGATAATATAAAAGATCCCAAATTTTTCACACTTTTTAGAAAAATCGTCAGGGGCCAGAAAATAATCAAGATAGAAAGACGAGCAAAAAATATTTTAATAGGCCTTTCTAACAGCTATACCGTTATCGTTCACATGAAAATGACAGGCTATTTTGCCTATGATCGCCCATTAACCAAATTTGTGCGACTTGATTTTAAACTCGACAACAACAAACATCTTGTTTTATCTGATATGCGTAAGTTTGCAAAAGTAACTCTCATGAGAACGGACGAGCTTGAGAAATCACCTCACATTAAAGCTTTGGGTCCTGAACCCTTGGATAAAAATTTTCAATATGCCGAATTCAAGTCTCAAATTCTGAAACGACCCAGCGGCAAAATCAAGCAGGTCTTAGTAGACCAGAGTCTTATTGCCGGTATTGGTAATATTTATTCTGATGAAATTCTCTGGTCTTCAGGCGTTCACCCCCTTTCGCGCACAAACCACATCCCCAAGAAAAAACTTTTAAAGATGTTTACAGCCATGAAAGAGCTTTTGAAACAAGGCATTGAGTTTGGTGGGGATTCCACTTCTGACTATCGAAATATTGAGGGAGAAAAAGGCAATTTTCAAAATCAACATAAAGCCTATCATCAGACTGGTCGCGTCTGTCTCAAGAAAAAATGTGATGGTGTCATAAAACGCCTTGTTGTCGGTGCGAGAAGTGCCCACTTCTGTCCGGTTCATCAAGAGTTATTTGCTGACCGTTAACAAGCAATGTAGAGCAACCCCTGTAGCCACCGAAACATTCAAGGACTCTTTGGTTCCCATCATAGAAATTTCCACAACTTTATCAGCCATATCAAGCGCCTCCTTAGAAATTCCGCTGACCTCGTTGCCAACTATAAGAGCAAAATCTTTTCTTGGCTTAAAATCTCTTATGTTCTCGGCATTGGCTATCTGTTCCAAAGCCACTATCTCAAATTTACTTTCTTTTAATTCTTCAATTGCCGATTCAATAACTTTGACATACTCCCACGGAACGCTATTTTCCGCACCGAGAGAAACCTTGCTGAAATCGCGTCTCTTCCGGCCAAAACGATCTATGGGGGCCGGTGTAGTACCAACCAAAATGACCTTTAAAACACCCATGGCATCAGCCGTGCGGAAAATTGAACCGACATTGGCGACGCTTCTGATATTATCCAAAACAAGGATGCATTTTTTCATCCCGTTAGAAGTACGATTTGCTATTGGCAAATCGGCAGAAATCCGTGATTTCTTGCTTCTAACGGGATTCATGATTTCGATTATGCTATCATGGTATCGACAAGCTCACCATAAATAAATCATGCTTAATCCATTTCCTGAACTCCTAATGTATTCTTTTCTGGCCCCTTTTATCTTGCGAGTCGTCGTAGGTCTTATATTCCTCAACCTGGGATACTTGAAATTCCGCGGCGAAAGAGAGAGGTGGCTTGTTTCTTTTCAAACACTCGGTCTATATCCGGCAGATCTGTTTTTATCCCTCTATGCTCTTCTTCAGATAATCGGCGGACTTCTTTTGTTGGCCGGTCTCTGGACACAGATTGCCGCTCTGGCTTTTATAATATTCACCGGCATAGAACTTTACATAGAATGGCAAGCTCGAGAAATACTCAAACGCGATATAGTTTTCTATCTCCTTATTTTTACCATCTCCTTCTCTCTCTTATTAACCGGCGCTGGGGCCTTCGCCATAGACATCCCCCTCTAGATTTGGTTTAAGAGACTAGCTTATAGCTTTTGATGAAAATTTATTGTATTTTATGTTCTAGCAACTAGCAACTAGTCCCTAGAAGCTAGCTCATGCGCCTATAGCTCAGCTGGTAGAGCAGGTCCCTTTTAAGGACAAGGTCGCAGGTTCGATTCCTGCTGGGCGCACCACAATCTTACATTTCCAAAATTGAAAGGGGTGAAAGGCGTGTTGATATAGCAGAGCTTTGTGCGTTGGCAAAGATTTACAAGAAAAGTCTAGGCTATTTTGTTAATTAAAATCATGGAAGCTAAAACCTTTAATATGAACAAAGAAACTCGCGGAGAAGAAAGTAAGAAGTCCGGGCGAATTGTTTTAGGAATTATTATTGATACCGATTTATCTATTCCTCCTAAGACGGGCGTAACATATCGTCTTTATTATCTTTCAAAATGGCTTGTGGTAAAAGGAGTGGATGTAAAACTTTTCCTGTGCAACCGAGGAATTGAATCAGAAGGTGATTTGAAAAAACTTTTTTCGCAATCCGGCATAGAAATTCATATTATTCCCCAGAATGTATTTTACAATCCTGTGCAGATGGAAGAAATTGTGAAAAAAGCAAAAATAAATATTCTTCAGTTTGAGGATCCTGTGTCGGTAATCAGATTTCATAGGATAAGTGTGAATTTACAGATACCTGTGTGTTTGGAAATGCATGATGTTGAAGCAACCCTCATTAAAAAACTTGGCTTTAAAGATTCAGATATAGACTACTCAAAAATAATAACTTCAGAAGCGGTATTGTTGTCGGATAAAACAGTATGCATGACGCAAACCGATATGCACGAGCTTATTGATTTGATTAAGGTTAATCCAAAGAAATTATCTCTTATCCCGAATCCCATCGATTTATACGAATTCCAATATTTCGGTCCAAATATAAAATCGCTCAACATTCTTTTTATTGGCAATATGTTCTACCGGCCCAATCAAAATGCCGCGAAGTTTGTCGTGCAGAAATTATATCCTAGACTTAAAAAACTGATACCAGACTCTCACTTTATTTTAGTGGGTATGATTCCAGCAAATGTTAAAAAACTATTCACCAAGAATAAGGATGTTGTGGTTACGGGTGCAGTAGATGAATTAGATGAGATATTAAAAAACGGAACTATTGCAGTTTGTCCGGTGACAGAGGGGTCTGGCATGAAAGTTAAGATCCTGAATTACTCTGCGGCCGGTCTTCCTATTATTACAACAAGAATGGGAGCCTCGGGATACGAAAATATTCCCAGCTTGATTATTGAGGACAATCTTGAAAAATATCCCGAACTAATTGCTTCGTTATTTGAAGATAAGAAAAGAATGATAGAAACAGGAAAAACAAATCGTAAATTTGTTGAAGAAAATTACGATGTAAGTGTTGTTGCGGATAAAATTATTGCAATTTATAAAGGCCTAATGAATACTCCGGTTGTTTCCAAAGAACGAATTCTGCCTAACGACAAGCAAAAGAAGCTTCCCACGCCTTTATGGACAAAAGAAAAACGCGCTAAAAGACTTGCTAATCAAAATTATTACATAATTAAAAATAACAAGGTGATTTCTGTTGAAATTCTACCTAAAATTCTTATTGTCGAGGGTTTCTGGGGAATTGGCAAAACCACATTTATTAATAGTCTCTCTAAGAAACACCAATTTGTTTTTATTCCAGAACCAGATCACTTAGACAAAAATATCAAAAGGAATGTCTCACAATGGTACTTATCACAACACCAGAAACGATTTAAATTAGCGCTCAACTATCTATCAAATGGTGATAACGTGGTACTGGAGCGCTCAGTTATTTCTAGTATAGCTTTTCATTATGCAAAGAAAGGAATATTGCCGAAATGGTCTCGAAAAGTTTTGGACGATATTTCTACGCGCAAGAATCTTCAGGTTATTTTTCTAGAAAACTCAAAATACAACAGCATCTCTCAACACAGACATCTTATTAAAGATAAAGATGTGTTGGATATTATAAAACATGAATCTAATTTTTATAATAGATATATTCATTTTTACAAAAAATTACTTCCCCTGATGACCAAAAATAAGATTGTGAGTATAAAGATCAAAAAAGGATACCGGAGTGGAATTAAAAAAATCAATTGGTGATTTTTCAAGAAAAAAGAAATGACCCGATCTTTCAACCGGGTCATTAAATGTACTCCCACCACCGTTCGAGCCGTAACCGATCAAAACCCTTGGCCACCATGATGTCAATCATGTTGCCGACAAGTTTTCTCGACCAAGCTTGAATTTGACTGGCTTCAAGCTCTAACCCGAGTGCTTTGATGGTTCCAAATGTCTCCGAATAACTTTGAGAGTACTCATCCGCAGAGACTTTATAGAGCCATTGCGGGTATGGGTATGTCTTTCCGTGAACGAGATGGAGGATTTGCAAAGAAATTTTAATGCAATCTTGGGCCAGCATTCTGGCGGCAAGAGCATCAGATCTCTTTACGACTCCATCGATACCATGGCGACGAGTCCTCAACTTCAGATATTTGTGCTGAAGTTGTTCGGGCAGGGTGCTTTCGAACTTCGCGCGATATTTTGAGACTCGTTGCTGAAAGGACCCTCCGTCATCCCTTAACACTTTTGCTTTTTCGCAAATCCAGAGCGTTATGGCCAGTGTACTCTCCAGTTCCGACTCAAGGTACCCGAAAGGCCGTATCATGACGAATACCTTTGGGTCGTGCGTGTTGTCGCTTAGCGAAAACTTCTCGCCATGTCTCTCGACGAAGGGCCTGATATCTGCTTCCTCGACGAAAATCTTGTAGTCCCAGTCACTGTTACTATCAACACGACTGTCTGCGCTTGATCCATTGACTATCGCAGAGATCCGGTTCTTCCTCAGGAGATCAAAGTCGGGCTGATCTAACAGCCTTTCAAGGTATCTCGTGTGTACATCTGTCGCTGTCATTACATTCCTCCAATCTTGACGGGAGAGTGAAGAGAATCTCTTTTTCTCTTTCAAAATCCTCCGTGCTGTCTGGTGTGTGGATGAGCGTTCTCATCTTCTCTACTGGATCACTTGAGTTGCTGGAATTACAGTAAGTTACTCGCAGAGAAATCTTGAGCTCGCTTATCTTACTGACTGCATCTTCCCCTTTGATTTCCCATACTTGAATCTTGCGGCCTACATGATGCTGTTGACTGGCCAGCCAACCCCACAGCGTGTGGATTCTTGGCCACAACTCAAGCAAGTTCCAACGGTTGAGGAAGATATCTTTCCTTTTCACGATGGAAAGATTTCTTTCTAGCACCATTTTCTCTATAACCCCGATAAGATCCCGCTCGAAAGCGTCGGGCTTGAGCATTATCAAAGACCTTTCCATCAGTGCCTCCTTTCTTGGCAGTGGTTTTTCCGTTAGTAATTTAATATAAATAGTTTGACATGTCAAGTTTGGCAATGTATATTTATAAGGGATCAGATCTTTTTAGTTTCAAACCCAGGAGAAATAGATATGGAACAAAAGACCAACAAACAAGTAGAAGCTTTCATTTTCCGTGAAGATCTCAAGGGGGCGTTTCTCTTTCTTCTCATGAGACGAATTCCGGAACGAGGTGGATTTTGGCAGCCGCTTACGGGGGGAGTTCGCGTTGGGGAGGAGCTAGAAAATGCTCTAGTGCGTGAAGTGCAAGAGGAAACCGGTATCACCAGCGGAATCAAGAAAGTGGTTAATACCGGCTACACATTCAACTTCAGCGATCACGGCAAGAATTACACTGAATATGTGTATGGAGTTGAAGTGGACTCAGGCACCGAGGTAGCACTCTCGGAGGAGCATGATTCACATGTCTGGGCTTCAAAAGAGGAGGTCCTTTCACTTCTCAAGTGGCCTGGCAATATTGAAGGTTTCCGTAGGCTGTGCGGAGTCCTGGAAGTGAAGTAAGGGAGTGGACTCGTTCACTCAAAGAGGAGGGTTGTTTCAGCTCTCCTCTTTTTGATGTCAATTGTACCGCACACGCAGTTATCTCTTAAGAGTCTCAAAATACATTTGCTGACTTGAGAGATCTTTATCTGTCTCAGTTTTCAATTCGGCTTTTTTTATCACTCTTTCCACACCTTCTCTGATAGATATCCTCGGTTCAAAACCCAGCTCTTTTCTAAGGATTGTATTATCTGACAGTAATCTCTGTGCATATACGTCAATCGGTATATCGACATATTTGGGCTTCAGATCGATATTTAACAGAGAATTAATAGTTTTTATAATGTCATTAAAACTTGTTTCCATGCCCGTACCGACATTAATCGGTTGCGTAGCTATGTCTTTTTCCAGTGCTAGGCAAAATGCTTCGGCTGCGTCATCAGCATGGATAAAATCTCTAGTCTGGTTTCCATCCCCCCACACAACAGGTGGCTTACCTCCAACCATCGCCCAAACAAAAAGTGAGATAATATTTGCATAACCTCCCTTTTTACTCTCGTCATCCCCGTAGACACTCATGGGTCTCATGGCAATCGATTTTATTCCGTATGCGGCGGAGTATATTTTTCCAATATCCTCATTTGTTTTCTTGGAAAGAGATTTTAACTCAGGCGGGTCAATTATCATTGTTTCTCTGTATGGAAGAGACAGTCCTTCATATACAGCACTTGTGCTTGCATGTACGATTTTACCGACACGATGTTTTTTCATTGATTCCATAATGTTCAGGAATATTTGAATCGTATCGATTGTACTCTCTATTGGTTTTTCTTTATACATTAGAAATGAAGCTGGTGCAGCAAGATGTATGACAGCATCAGAGTCAGCAATAAGAGAGTCTATCAATGAATATTGTCTGCAATCACCCTGAACAAAAGAAAATCTGTTTTTATCCAACGTAGGAAAAAGATCGTTGTTATAATTAGCAAGAGCCCGGACGTAATAATCAGATCTTCTATTAAGAATATTTTTAACTACCGACAGTCCGATAATTCCCGAGGCCCCAGTAACTAGTATTTTTCTCATATTATTAAATTAACGAATGTGTAGTATTATACAGAATTATGATTGAATTTGAAGCGAAATTTTTAAATATAGATAAAGAAGAGATTAGAAGCATTCTAAGACAGAAAGGGGCGACCCTTGTCAGATCGGAATATGGGCAAAGGCGATATAATTTCCATCTACCCAAAGAAAATAGATCCAATAATGCATGGTTGAGAGTCCGCGACGAGGGCGATAAAATCACCCTCGCTCTTAAAATGATTACGGGTTCTAATATAGAAGACCAAAAAGAAATTCAGTTGAAGATAGATAGTTTTGATAATGCAATCAAACTACTTGAATCAATCGGATGTGAGAAAAAGGCGTACCAAGAATCAAAACGAGAGCTCTGGAAAATGAAAGAGATAGAAATCACAATAGACAAGTGGCCTGGACTAGAACCATTTGTGGAAATTGAGGGACAATCTGAAGATGATGTGAAGATGTGTGCTGAGATTTTAGGCTTCAATTATAAAACCGCTCTGTTTTCTTCTGTGGGCAGAGTTTACAAGATTAAATATGGGATTTCTTTAGATGAAATAGAGAAAAAAGTCGGGGACATTACATTTGATAACAAAAAACTAGCGACTTTACAGAAACTTTAAATTCTAGGGAGCATCCCCGCCGTCTTCTCTTTCTCCCACGGCGGGGATATTGCGCGCGAACGGGGAGGTGGGTCAAGCGCATTTGTATTTGAGCCTCGGACATTTCCGCTAGGGCGTCCATGACTAAAGGATGAGCGCCGCCGTAATCTTGCAATACAGAAATCCGAAGCGGAAGCGACACCACATACAGCCAACATGAAAACGAGAAAGGGGTGAGCTTGGGGTGGGACCCAAGCGCAAGACCTTTGATAGTTTTTTATGAGCAACGCGAAATAAAAAACAGAAAAGGTGTACAGCGTCTGTAAGACGGGTGCGAGGGCATCTAGGCGCTCGTGTCACGGATAATTTTCTCTCGAAAATTTCCGCGACCCCGCCTCGCGCTGGCGCGCTCCGGTCTTGCGAAGCTACGCATGCTCGCTTCTCACCCTAGCGGAAATGTCCGAGGCAAATGCCGAGGATAGACTCCGTAGTCATCGGACGATCCTAAATATGATAGAATGTCCGAGACACCACTTTGCATTTCGAATTGGCACTAAGAATTCCGCCAGTTTCTCCCTTCAAAGGAGAAACTCGCCCGAATCCCATCGCCCATTCAATTCAAAAAAATCCCGCGCAAAACAAAAAAGAATGGAAAGCGATGGGGCGAGGGCGCTGAAACGCGAGTGCTCGGAGCGTTTCAGAGACGGAGGCGCGACGGCGCCGAGTCGGGGTCGCGGAATTTTCCAGCAGGAAAATATCCGTGACACGCCGAGGCTCTGCGAGGCGTTGGCGGAATTGTTAGAATTAGCACATTGTTCGAGCGTAAGCTGAAGTGCCTAGTTACCACGCACGCGGAGCGTGCAGTTAGTCAAAGTTTTGTTCAAAATAGGTTCGAGCAAAGTTTAGAATTGAGCACAAGGTCTTATAGTCCGCACCTCTGGCCACTCATATTTATGTCCCAAATTTTAGACGGAAAAAAATTAAGCGGTTCGTTAGCCCTAAAACTTAGAAAGAAAATAGAGAAGCTAACTATCAAGCCAAAACTGGCTATTATTCAGATTGGCGATCTGGAGGAATCAAATACTTACATAAAGAACAAAAAGGCTTTTGCCGAGAAAATAGGCGCGGATACCATACACAAAAAATATCCCAAGAATATCAATGAACATCAGGTAATTTCTTTTATATTAAAGAGTAATAGAGATCAAAATATTCACGGCATTATGGTGCAATTGCCGGCACCCAAAGGTTTTGATATCGAAAGGGTGCTAGAAGCCATTCTGCCTCTTAAAGATGTTGACGGACTGACATCGCTCAACACCAAGCATCTGTTTGATAATCATGAAGCTTTTATCCCGGCCACGGCCAAGGGCATCATCGATCTTTTAGACGAATACAAAATCAAGCTTTCCGGCACCAAAATCACCATAGTTGGCCAGTCGTCTTTGGTGGGCAGACCGACAATGCTTGCTCTTCTCAACAGGGGCGCGACGGTCACCATGTGCCATAAAAACACACGAAATCTCGAGAAAGAAACACGGGGGGCCGATATTTTAATAACCGCTGCAGGGTTTCCCAAATTAATCACCGCCAAACATGTTTCCCGGAATCAAGTAATAATCGATATAGGAATCAATATTACCAAAAACAAAAAAATCATTGGTGATGTTGATTACGAAAAAGTGAGCCCAAAAGTGAGAGCGATCACCCCTGTTCCCGGGGGAGTTGGTCCAATGACCGTAGCCTCTCTTTTCCAAAATCTGATTAAGGCGCATTCTCTACAAACCAAGAAGTAGCTTCTCCACGAGTATTTTCATTTCTGTTTCTCCCTTACGAATACGCCCGTAATCAATGACCAAACTTTCTGAAATTTTTTCAAGTTCACCGGGCTTAAAATTCTTTAAAAAACCTTTGGCCTTATTGTAAGGAAATGTTTTCATGTCGGCCTCTCCCGCGTCTTTTGTTTTCGACGCGATAAGCATGGATTTTATTTGCCACACGATCTTAAAGAAAACAGCTTCAGGAGGAACACCCACTGAAAGAGCCTTTTGATAAAGTACCCATGCCGCTCTTTTTTGTCTGGCGCCAAAGGCATCGGTAAGAGTAAATAGGTTGAATAATTCGCCCGATTTTCCGGGCACAAGCAATTTAACCTCTTCTTCAGTTGGACCAAAACGGGCGTTCACTACCGTTCCAAAAATATCTTTGTGATAAAATTCTTCTGTCATATGCGTTCCATTTCTCCCCAATTCTTTCCCTTCTCGACCTGAACCACAATGGGAACGCCGAGGGTTTTGTTTTCAGGCAAAACCGTTTCCATCAATTGTTTAAATTCTTTTACCACTTCATCCACTAGAGAATCTTTTACTTCATAAACCAACTCATCGTGCACCTGAAGCAGGAGGCGTATATCGTCCTCATTTTTTTGAGATTTAATGTGTTCGTCGATTTTTTTCATAGCGATCTTGATTAAATCCGCTTGAGTGCCCTGAATAGGCGCGTTGATAGCCATTCTCTCAGCAGACGCCCGAACATACGGAAGGGGTGACTTGAGTCCCGCAAAATAACGCCTTCGTCCAAAGAGAGTTTGCGTATATCCTTTGCGTCCAGCTTCAGCTTTTATTCTTTCTAAATATTCGGCCAGGCCCGCAAATGTTTCGAAATATTTATTATAGAATTCCTGCGCTTCCTTTCTATCAACACCAAGATTGGCCTTGAGCGCATTGACGCCCATGCCATAAAGAATGCCGAAGTTAATGGTCTTGGCTTTTATGCGCATACCCTTGTCTACCAACTCTTGGGGAACTTTAAAAACACGCATGGCCACGCCGGCATGAGCGTCTTCTCCGTTTTTAAATATTTCCATGAGTTTTTTATCTTGAGAAAGTATGGCCGCTATCCGCAATTCAATCTGGGAATAATCCAAGGAAACGAGCGTGAAACTCTCTTCTCCCACAAAAGCATTGCGGATAGCTCGACCCAAAAGAGTTTTATTGGGAATATTTTGCAGGTTGGGATTGTTCGATGCCATGCGTCCGGTCGTGGTGCCCGCCTGAAGAAATGTGGAATGCAGGCGTGAATTTTTATCCAATAAAGAAGGGATGGCATCAATATAGGTTGAAAGCAATTTGGCAAGTTCGCGATATTCAAGGATCATAGAAATAATCGGATGCTTGTCTCTAAGCTTCTCCAGTTCTGACTCCTTGGTCGAAAGAGCGCCTGTCGGTGTTTTTTTCTGGTGCGAGCCTGCCAACTGAAGTTTATCGAAAATAACAAGAGAAAGAGCCTTGGGAGAATTGATATTGAA
>Ga0210050_1002498_pt1 | contig 17570 bp, 21 predicted proteins | sample CryGey132114_all_FD_185463 | JGI IMG/M metagenome (GOLD analysis project Ga0210050, IMG submission 185463) | Groundwater microbial communities from aquifer - Crystal Geyser CG22_combo_CG10-13_8/21/14_all (SPAdes) (version 2) | ecosystem: Environmental > Aquatic > Deep subsurface > Groundwater ...
CTCTCCAACTAGCAGGAGTCATCCTCGAACATCCATACAACTTTTTGACCTATTTACGAGAGAATTTACACCTCACTTACAAGTTTGCCTAACTCACACTCCAGCCCGTGTTTTAGTTACCAGCGCCCAATATCCAGTGTCTCAGCCAAAACCCAGGAATTTGGTTTGTCTGGAAAAATCGGGGAGAAGATAGAATTTACGGCTGACTCCATCAGTACCTCCTGTCAATCCAAAATGAATGTACCCGCCCACTTTACTCTATTGCCTGTAATTGGTCACATCCACCATCAATCGTAGCTCCAAGAGCCTCAAAGGTTTTCGTTATTTCTTGGCGACAATAATACCTGTCGACATGAAGCTTTCGAGTTCCGCTTCCGAGAATCTGAAATCGTTCGACCACTTCTCTTTCAAATAGGGGATAGTGGAAGATCTTTGGAATAACACCTGCATTCCCAACAGTTTAAATATCTGATCGTATTGTTCAAAAGAAACCGGCACATAGTTTTCATTACCTTCTCTTTCCCAATTATCGGTGTACATGTATTTCAGCAGAAAGTGGTTAAGCTGTTTAAAAGTACCGGCGCCTTGTGGTATATGCATGGCGACCTTTAACTTCTCCTGCAGGGGCTTACTCATTCTCTCTAGATAGCGTTGGGTTTACGATTTCATCCATAGGCCCATTATATGTCAGGAGACAGATAAAATATTCCCAAGTCAATAATATTGATGAATTAAGCTCTACTTTTTTATAGCCAATGTTGTCATAAACATTGGGAACTCTTCCCGTGCCCGATTTTCCATCTTGACTGCTTTTCCCTCACTCTTTTTCTCTGATATCCACGATGTATCGTTTTTCAACATATTGATATTTTCCCATACTTTGCTTAAGATAGTACTATACCCAAACAAAAACCGAACATGACCAAATCAGTCGAACCACTTGCTTCCCGTATCCGGCCTTCTATCCTGGAAGAGTTTATTGGCCAGAATCACCTTACAGGGGAAGGAAAGCCTTTGCGACTCGCCATCAAAAACAAATTAATTTTTTCTTTCATATTGTGGGGATCTCCGGGCACCGGGAAAACCACCCTTGCCAGGATCTACGCCGACGCCATCGACGCTGATTTTCATGAGTTATCAGCCGTCTCTGCGGGCAAAGATGATATTCGTCAGATCGCCGGAGAGAAGAACAAAGCCACCAAACCCATCGTCATCTTTTTGGATGAAATACATCGTTTTAACAAAGCCCAGCAGGACTTTCTTCTGCCTTTTGTTGAGTCTGGCAAGATTACCCTTATAGGCGCTACCACCGAAAACCCCAGCTTCGAAATTATTCCACCATTACTTTCTCGTTGTCGAGTTTTTGTTCTGAGGGAGCATACTCCAGAAGATATCGTCAAAATCATTGATCGGGCAACCAAGGCTCTAAAGACCAAGATGGATAATGATGTGAGGCAGTGGCTTTCGGAGTTTGCCAATGGGGACGCCCGCCAAGCCATTGGTCTCATCGAGTCCACCTACAATCTTTACAAAGACCTCACCATAGATAATTTCAAAAATGCTATTCAAAATAAATTTTTAAGGTTTGATAAAAAAGGAGAGGAGCACTACAACATCATTTCTGCCTTTATCAAATCCATGAGAGCTAGCAATCCGGACGCTGCCATTTACTATCTCGCGCGCTTAGTTGATAGCGGAGAAGACCCCTTGTTTATTGCCCGTCGCATGGTTATCTTCGCCTCCGAGGATGTTGGGGTAGCTGTCCCCACCGCCCTAGTAGTTGCCAATGCGGTTTTCCAGGCTTGTCAGCAAATAGGTTATCCCGAATGCGCCATCAATTTGGCCCATGGCGTTGCGTATCTAGCCGGCTGTACCAAAAATCGTTCGGCTTACGACGCCCTTCGTTCTGCTCAAGCCGATGTGTCTCTACATGGCAATCTACCCATTCCTCTAAATCTTCGAAATGCACCCACCAAATTGATGAAGGGACTCGGCTATGGTTCAGGATACGAAATGTATTCTCAAGAAGATCTTCTCCCCGAAAAGCTCAAGGGCAAAAAATATCTCAATAGAAATTAATTGGTTTTCAATACCTTATAATTGATTTTATCCATGAAGACCAAAACCTACCTATATATACTCGTCGGTCTGGGATTTTTTTTCTCCCTGGTCTATTTTAATTATTTCAAAGCACAGGAGGCTATAAAAAAAACTAGGCCCTCTCCACTATTGATCGAGTTGGTTTCCTATCCCGAGTTACTCGGTGTTGGTTCCAAGGGTACGTTTCTTTGGCATATTGAGTCCAGCCCTGATCTGTTTACTACCTTTACCACTATTTATTGGAGTTACCAATCCTCCCCCAGCGCTTTAACCAGGATGGATTCTCCTCAGGCTGTTGGTTATCCATACTACCTGCCAGACTTTTCTTCCGGCAAATATAGCCTACCCAATGATTTTGAACTCAGATATTTGTTCGACCAATCCAGTCGGGTTTTCTTTCGTGCGTACGCTAAAATAAGCAATGAACACCTTTGGTCCGAAGAGAAAAGCCTGGAGGTAATCAAATAATATGTTGCCTAAACAAAAATTTTCGTTCTCATTTTTTCTTATTATTACCGGACTCACCATAGTGGCCACCATACTCTTGGGCCTCAGATTCCTCGTTTTTTAATCTGTTAGCAATTTATCTCTTCATCTGCTAAAATCTTTAACTATGGCAGAAAATGACCTAAACGAACACCTACCTCAGACCAGTCTGGTCCCCTTCATCGGACTTAGGGAAGGCGTTATTTTTCCGAATACAGAAGCCGTCCTCACCTTTGGCCGGCCCGCTTCCATCTCCGGTATTAGTGAAGCCTACGCCAATGATCAGGAAGTCTGTTTTGCTTCCCAGAGAGATCCCAAAGCTAATACAGAAAGCCTAGCCGATTACTACACTGTCGGCACTATCTGCAAAATCACCAAAACCTTGCCGGTAAATGATGAGCTTCACGCCATCGTCAAAGGAATTCAAAGGGTCAACATTTCTCAGCTAGAAATACGCGACGGTCGTATGTGGTCAGTGGTTGAAGTCATAGAAGAAACCACCGAAATCTCACCCGAGATGATTACTTTGGGCAATCGTGCCGTGGCGGAATTCAAGAGAGCTCAAGATTTAGGCAAAGCCAATATTGACCCAAGCATCTTGACGAAAATCATCAGCAGCGCCGATCCCTATCTTATTGCCAATCAAATATCAGCGGTTCTTGAAGTCAAGAACAATGAGAAGCAGAAACTTTTAGAAGAAAGTTCTACCGAAAATAGACTAAATTTCATCTGTAAACGTCTCAATGAAGAAATAAAGATATTGGAATTGGAGAAAAAGATCGAAAACAAAACTCAAAAAAGATTCGACGAAAGCATGAAAGAGGCGGTTCTTAGGGAAAGGATGAGAGCCATTCAAAAGGAGCTCGGAGAAGGCGGCGAAGAGGAAGAGATCGGAGAATTAAAGGGGAAACTAAAAAAAACCAAACTCCCCAAAGAAATATATGCCAAAGTCAACAAGGAGTTAGAGCGTCTGGCCAAACTATCTATTCACAATCCGGAAACTTCATATCTCAGAACTTGGATCGAGACAGTTCTGGAACTTCCTTGGGGTGAATTCACTAAAAGTAGTTACTCACTTTCCAAAGCCGAAAAAATTCTCAACCAGGATCATTATGGTTTAGAAAAGGTCAAGGAAAGAATATTGGAATACATTGCTGTTATGAAACTCAAATCGGAACAAATAAAAAACACCAAAAAACACTCAGCTGTATCACCAACCATCCTTTGTTTTGTGGGACCACCAGGGGTTGGTAAGACCTCAGTCGGACGATCAATTGCCAAGGCCATTGGTCGTAAGTTCGTCAAGATGTCTTTGGGTGGGGTCAAAGATGAAGCTGAGATTCGTGGTCACCGCCGTACCTATGTCGGTGCGATGCCGGGCAGAATAATTCAATCAATTAAAGACAGTGGTTTTAACAACCCAGTTTTTATGTTGGATGAAATCGACAAAATTGGTGCCGATTTTCGTGGCGATCCCAGCTCCGCTCTTCTTGAGGCTTTAGATCCAGAACAAAACTTTGCTTTCCAGGATCATTATCTCGATATTCCTTACGATCTATCTCGGGTGCTTTTTATCACTACCGCTAACATTCTCGATACCATTCCACCGGCACTTCGGGATCGTTTGGAAATTATCGAATTCTCCGGCTACACTGAAGAAGAAAAATTTCATATTGCCAAGAAATATTTAATTAAGAAACAAGCCGAGGTAAACGCCTTGGACCCCATAGATGTCAATCTTGGTTCTCCCATACTGCGCTACCTTGTTCGCTACTATACCCGTGAAGCCGGCGTCCGAAATTTGGAAAGACAGGTCGCTTCTATCATGCGTAAAGCCGCCAAAGTTAAGGCTTCCGGTAAGGAGTTACCAATTGTCGTTACCAAAGAGCTGATCCATAAATATCTTGGTCCCATTATATTCAGCCATACTTTGGCCGAGGATACAGATCAAATTGGTCTGGTAACCGGTCTGGCTTACACTAAGGTCGGTGGGGACATCTTATTCATTGAAGTTGCCCTCATGCCAGGGCAGGGTAAAATTACTCTCACTGGGCAGCTTGGAGATGTTATGAAAGAGTCGGCCAAAGCTGCTTACTCCTACGTTCGTTCTCACTGTCACGAACTAGGCATAAAAGAACAGTTAATTGCCAAGTCTGACATTCATATTCATGTGCCAGAAGGTGCCGTACCCAAAGACGGACCCAGCGCAGGTTTGGCTATTACCACCGCCATCATTTCCACCTTCACCAAAAAGCCGGTCCCGAAAGATCTGGCTATGACAGGGGAGGTTACCCTTCGGGGACGGGCTTTGGAGATTGGTGGAGTCCGCGAAAAAGTTGTAGCCGCACATCGTGCCGGCATTAAACAGGTTATTCTTCCCAAAGAAAACGAAAAAAACATGGTAGATGTACCAGACAAAGTAAAAAAGGATCTTAAGTTCTTCTTCGCCAGGAGTATGGACGACGTAGTCAAGATCGTCTTCGGCTAAGGAGAACCCCCACAATTATTGATATCACTCCAAAAATCATGGCCGTTGGCACTCCATTAATTCTCCAGATTATTTCATAGGGTCTCAGGCCTTCAAGTAGTATTCTGATGACCCCATAACCTATCAGATAGATGCCAAGAAGTTTTCCAGAATATGCCTTCTTTTTTCTTAGGATCAAAAGAATCATGAAAAGAGACAGATTCAATAGTGCTTCATAGGCAAAAAGGGGCTCACCGTTTTTGCCATATAGTTCTCCGTTCACCCAATTCCCCAGTCTTCCTATAGCTTGAGCGATCGGCGCGCCAAGAGCAAAAGCTTCCAAAATTGGGCGGACACTTTTCTTTTTGAATAAGCTAAAAAGAAGAACACCTATTACTGCTCCGGTTACGGCCCCCCAGATTCCCAGGCCGCCTTCCCAAACAGCCCAGATCTTCATTAAATTATATTGATAGTATCTGCCCCAATAATCTATGACGTGATAAAGTCTGGCTCCGATTACTCCACCTGACAGTGCCCACAAAAAAGATTCTTCGATTTCCGCTTTCATTCTCGGAAAGGAGATGATAACTGCCTCAGTCCCTATCCATATTCCTAGACCCAGTATTACTCCGTAAAGATGTATCGTAATTCCCAGGAATTCAATCACTCTTTAGTTTACTGATAAAACTTTCCACCTTCATCATTTCTGGTTCATTATTCTGTCTTGTCTTTACTTCAATTTCATTTGCAGATACGTTTTTCTCAGAAACAACTACTCTCCAGGGACATCCGATCAAGTCAGCATCAGAGAACTTGATTCCCGCGTTGATATCTCGGTCATCCCACAGCACTTCGATTCCGTTATCCTGAAGTAGTTGATAAATCTGTTGGGCCCTGTCACCTTGCTTGATGTCAATCAAATGTACCGTAAAAGGAGCCACATTTTTTGGCCAAATAATTCCTTTATCATCATGAAACTTTTCCACGATTACTCCCATGGTTCTGCTGACGCCAATTCCGTAGCAACCCATCACCGGATAAATAGATTCTCCGGTGGATGTGGCCACTTTTAGATCAAACGCTCTGGAGTATTTATGTCCCAAATCAAAGACATTCCCTACTTCAGCCGCCACAGAGGGCTTCAGTTTTGATTCGCCGCATTTGGGACATTTATCACCCTCCTTGTACTGGCTTAAATCGTCTACGTTAGCACAGAACTCACAAGAGCCACAATACAAAATATTTACTTCTCCGGCATCGGTCAGGACCTCAAACTCATAGGAAATTTTCTCCGAGAAAGATCCTCCAGAAGCCTCTGTCACCTTGGCGTCCAGTCCCATCCTGGAAAAAACTTTTAGATAAGCCGCTTTGGCAATTGCATAGAATCTATCAAAGTCAGTTTGATCCAGATGAAAAGAGTACATATCCTTCATCAAGAACTCTCTTCCTCTCATTATCCCGGACTTCGATCGGAGCTCGTCTCTAAATTTCCATTGAATATGATACGGCATTTTTGGCAAGTCCCGGTATGACTTGATGAACTCTTTCATGGTTGGGGTCACAACCTCTTCTTGAGATTGTCCCAAAGCATAATCTCGATCAGTTCTGCTTTTTAACTTAAATAAGACATCAATAGATTCCCAGCCTCCGGTTTTTTTCCAAATCTCGGCCGGGTGTAACATAGGCATCAGAATCTCTTCTCCACCAATGGCATCCATCTCTTCACGGATAATCTTTTCAATATTTCTCAGAACTCTTAAACCGAAAGGTAGGTAAGTATAGACACCGGCCATCAACTGTCTGACGAAACCCGCCTGGACGAGTAGCTTGTGATTCACCGTTTCGGCGTCTTTTGGAGGCATTTTTTCGGGCTTCACACCCATTCTGCTCATTTTCATAAGGATATTATAGAGTACTCTGCTAATATAAATTAGTGATTACTCTTAGTCCCGTTACTATTATCAAGGCTTCCGGTGAGCAAGAGCCCTTTGATGAGTCAAAGCTAGTAAAATCTCTGGCCAAAACCGGCCTTTCTGTTGACGTTGCTTCCCAAACGGTCGATTATCTCAAGCGCCATCTCCGGACCGGCATCACCACCAAAGATATACATGAACACGTCTCCTCTTATCTCAAAGAAAACGCACCGGTCAACAACTACTACAACTACGGTCTCAAGCGAGCCATCATGGATTTGGGTCCTTCTGGGCATCCCTTTGAGACGATTGTTTCCGACGTTCTTACTGTTTATGGCTACAAAACGGAGGTTGGCGTCATTGTATTGGGCAAATGTGTCACCCACGAGATCGATGTAGTAGCCAAGAAGGATAATAAACAGTTTTTTATTGAGTGCAAATTTCATAATAGCCCCGGTATTAAAACCGATGTTCAAGTTGCTCTGTATACTTACGCCCGTTACCTGGATATCAAGTCGGCCATGGAGCACAGCCACGGTACTGATATTGCCTATTTTCCTTGGTTGGTCACCAATACCAAGGTCACCTCGGAGGTCTTTGATTATGCCGGCTGTGTGGGTCTAGAGCTCACCTCATGGCTTGACCCAAAAGGCCACGGTATGTCGGACTTGATTATGTCCGCCGGTCTTCATCCGGTTACTCTTGCCTATCAAATTCCGAGGTTCAAGATCAATTTACTGCTGGAGCGGGGCATTGTTACCTGCGCCAGGCTCAAGGGTGCCATTCAAGAAAATCATGTTTCGGACATCCTTACCCGCGAGGAAATAAATACGACTTCTCTGCATATCAAAGAAATTTGCAAAACCTAACACTGTCATTCCCGACCTGGGTGGGCTGAAAGTCCCGAACTGGTGAGGGAAATCCATAAAGGTGACACACAATGAATAATTTGTTTATACGAATCGTTATAATCAGCCTTGCATTATTCGGAGTGTATAAAATGTTTCCTCAAATTTCCAAACCAGTTGACTACTACATCAAGAATCCTCAGTTCCAGTCTTCAGTCATTGTTCCCGCTATAGCAACAGTCAACAAAGTTCTTCCTGAAAAGATTCAAATCCCCACCCCCAATATTATGGGAGTCTCTACTGAATACACCCAATCTCCAATCTCTTCGATCACCGAGGAAATCAGTAAACAGGCGGCGAGTGTCGCCGCCAGTCTGGTTGAAAAATCGTCCAAGGCTGTCTCTGACCAATTCTGCAGTGCCCTTCTCGAGAAAATAAAAAGCGAGTGCGGCAAATAAGTGCATTGTCTTTACCGCACCAATAACCAATAACTCCGCACCATTAACTAAGTGTCACTCCGATCATGTCTAATTTAGGTAAATACCTCTTTATCTCACCTCTGAATTTCTCCGCCAAATTAGCTGAGTAAGTTGCGTTTTGGGTATTTTCCATGTGACCACAGAGTTTGTTTTCATAAGCTCTGACAATCTCCATTATCTTTGCCCCCTCTTTATTAAAATCCTCTTGCCACTTTCTCGGATCAAGTTCGTATTTATCATGGAGTTTCTGAAATTCGTCAAATTCTTTCTCGTATTTGGTGACCATTTCTTCAAATATTTCCCTAAATTTTGTAGCCATAAAAGAGATTCTACCATCCCAAACCCAGTCTTTCACCTTGTCCATCTTGAGTTCTTGAGTTTTTGCTCGTACACTTACCTTATGACAAGGACAGCCGTCGGTTTAGTCGGCCCCATAGCTTCGGGAAAAGGGGAGGTAGTCAAGTATTTAAAAAAGTTGGGATTTACCGTCTTTAGTCTCTCGGACCGTGTTCGAGAAGAAGTTTGCGTTCGAGGGTTACCTCTGTCTAGAGAAAATCTCCAAAATATAGGCAACGAACTTCGTGAAACTTATGGTGGACATATTTTGGCAGAAAGAACCTTAGAAATGCTAGGCGACTTTGAGGGCAATATCGTCATCGACTCGATCAGAAACCCTTCCGAAATTGAATTTCTCAAAGAGGCTTTGGGAATTACTATCATCGGTATAGACGCTTCGCCTGAGCACCGGCTCGAATGGTATATAGATCGCGCCTGGAAGAGAGGTGAAGATGGCACGATGGAAAAAGATTTTGTCAAAGCAAACAGTCGTGATCTGGGCCTGGGGGAAAATAATTTTGGTCAGCAAGTTGGCCGTTGTTTGGCGATGGCTGATGTGATTATTCAGAATGAAGACACTAAAAAACATTTACTGGAAGCTGTCGATTATTATCTGATTTCCGAACTTGGTTTCAGCCCGGAAGGCACTCGCCGTTCCAAGGAAAAATAAAAAACCCCTATTTCTAGGGGTTCATGTATTACAGATCGGTACTCAAGGATCCGTGCATGGTAATGTGGATATCTCTATTCGGCATTTTACCTCCAAGGACGGCATATACTGCCAGTCTAATGGCCGTAATAAGGGTGGCCGCCTTCCACTGTTGGAGATTGAAATCATGAAGAATGACGCTTACCCCCCTTGTTATCGTGGCGGAAGAGACGGAAACTGTGGTTTCGATTTTCGTAACTTTCAAGATAACATTCTGGATTGCAGCGATTAGATTGTTTGCGGTAATTTCTGACACGTTGGAAAGATAAAGGGATACATTTTTCATACAGCCTCCATAAAAGATCTATTTAGCTCAAAGAGCTCGCCTATTCTACCAACCTCATAACCTAAAAGCAAGAATATCCGTTTGCCACCCGTACATACTTAGGCACAAATCACACAAACTCCGAGGTTCTCCCTATTGTTTTGAGTTCTTGATTCCTTGAGTTCTAGAATTCTTTACTTTCCTGTCTATTTTTTTCGTATAGGACTAGCGCTGTGGCCACGCTTACGTTCAAAGAGGCCACTGCCTTCTGCATGGGAATATTAATAAAGTAGTCGCATTCTTTTTGCAGTGGTTCCGACAATCCTTCCGATTCTCCTCCCATCAAGAAAGCCACCGGCCCCGTCAGTTTTTGTTCGTACATAGTCTTACCCATTTCTACTTCCACCCCGACTACCGGCACCGCATACTCATGGAGCATTTTCATTGCTTGAAATAAACTCATAGGAATTAACGGTACATAAGCCACCCCGCCCATGGAGACTTTGGCGACAACAGGTGTAATTTCGTGCACTCCGTTCGGTGAGACCACGACGGCGTCCACTCCCGCCGCCCACGCGGTTCTCAAAATGGCGCCAAGATTTTGTTCATAATCAATATGATTGAGCAGTAAGATAAAAGAATTTCTTTTGGCCAAAAGTATCTGTTTTAGAGAAACTATCTCGGGAACATCCATCAGGGCAATTACCCCTTGAGGATTTCGGGACTCCGCCATCTTGAGTAGTTCGTCCGTCGGCATGATTTGAGTCTTCACGCCTTTACTGTTCGCGAGCTTTTCAATCTCTTTTATCTTAGGGTCTCCCATGGAAGAGGAGGAGATCAAGACGGTACTTATTTTCTGGCCGGAAGTCAGAGCATCACGTACCATGTTTCTCCCTTCGAGGATGACAAAATCAGCAGTTTTAGCCATGGCTAATTATACCAAGCCATTTCTTCAGCCATTTTTCAGCTACGCGGGTATAATCCACAACGTGAGAATGCTGGTAATAGAAGATGAACACCGTATCGCCGGTTCTATCAAAAAAGGCCTCGAACAGGAACGACACGTCATCGATGTAGCTCATGATGGTCTTTCCGGCTTTGATCTGGACGCGGAACTATTAAATAAAGCCAATAGGTAGATAACTCTGGCTCTTATAGTCGTGGATGGAGTAAATTTTCTGATATCCGGAGGCCTGGGCTATTTCCTGGCCGGGAAAACCCTCCGTCCCATAAAAGAAATGGTTGATGAGCAAAATCGCTAAAAAATATCTCCCAAATCGTCATTTTTAGGTGATAGTAATTTCCGCGGCCAGTTTGCTCAGAACGGTCAGTTAACCAGCAGCCGGATGATGGTTAATGGAGTCAGAGGCAGTGGACAGATCATCGGTGAGGTTCATAATCAGAGTGATAAAACACTCACTGTAAAACTGGCGGATGGTAGCTCCAAAATCATTCTTTTGGGATCTTCGACCTTGCTCATCAAATCGGAATCCTTTTCACTTGCCGACATTTCTGTCGGTACCAAAGTGAGAATTTTTGGGCAGACCAATCCCGATGGCTCGGTTACCGCGCAAAACATCCAGATCGATCCACAGATCAGAGTGGCTACCCCCAGCGCTTTGCCAAGTAATTAGAAGTTCACTTAAGACGCAAAAAAACCCGCCTGCCTGCCGGCAGGCAGGCCTTTCGGCGGGTAAATATCTAAATCGGGTCATCGGGAGGAAAATACTTTTCAATCAATTTTTTTGCTTGGTCAAAGTACGTATCACCATACTCCTTATACTCTTTCGCCGTCAACTCGCGAAAAATGCGGATCTTTTGTTCTTCTCCGCCCAGAGATATCTCCAGGAAAAATTCTTCATGCTTCCACGAAGCATAGTTGATAATGGCGAGGCTCAGGAGTGTCGCAATAGCCTCAGCCGCGCTTTCATCGGTAATGAGAAACATTACCTGAGCATTCGGTTGTGGCTGGATAGACGTTACTAAATGAGTCATAGCCTCAGACATGTCCCTGAGTAAAAGACGCCGCCACACCGGAAATTTCCTTTATCAGCTCATCACGTGGGTCCAAATCAACAATTTTGTCGATGATCACTCTTCCTCCTTTGAAGGTACATTAGCTGAGGAATTCTATCACAAATACGTCTGTTGACAAAGCCCATAGCATTATGATATATTACTCATTGCCGATTTCGGCAAACAATATGGAAAACACCATTATAAATATCAGACTCGTTCGTCCACAAAATCCCTTGGATGATTCTTGTGGCCTTAATTGTGCCTCGGTCTTTGCGTATATCGATATTTAATTTAAATAAACAGATTTACTCAACCGCCGCGGCATACGCGGCTTTTTTGTGCACTTTAAATGAATAAAGGAGGTACTATGTTTCGCAAGCTTTGGTTACTCTTGGCTCCATTTCATCAAACGTTTCTCATTTTTGTCGTCTTGGCTTTTCTTTACGAGACCGTTCAGCTGGGAAATAGCTATGTCATTAGCCTAGTGGTCACTCTCTTCGGCAGCAGAGTAGCCCCGTATACATGGATATTTTTGGTTGTCGGTCTACTCCTGTTCGACGAGTTAAACATGAGGCTGGACAACGCTTTTGATTGGCACATTATTGCTAAGCAAAGCCACCCTCTTTATCGCTATCTAAAATTATCGGCCATTTCCAAGTTCCTTAAGATGAACATCCCTTGGCATCACAAACACAATTCGGGGACCCTGGTTGGCAAAGTAGGTGATGGGGTTTGGAAAACATTGGAGATTGTTGATGTCATGAGCTGGGAATTTGTTCCGACTGTGGTGCAAACCATTATTAGTCTTATCCCTCTATTTTTTATTAGTCCTTGGGTTGCCTTGATTTCGATTATCACTTTTGGTCTTTTCATTTGGTTAACCATCAAAGGGAACGCTGAAAAAGAGCCTTTTCGAGCCAAGCGACAAGACTACTATGAGGAAGAATGGAACAGGTCCATCGCATCGGTCCAGTCAATAGAAACCAATCTGATGTTTGGTCAGCAAGATAGATTGCTGAAAGATCAATCCGAGATTCACGATGGTATTATTGGCGAAGCTCTCAAGGAACATAGATTGGGGGTATTTAAATACAATCGTTGGCGCATCAGGATTCTTACTGTAGCGCGAAGAATGATTCTTGTCATCTGGATTCTTCAACTATTACACGGCTCACTTAGCGTTGCCTCTCTCATCTTCGTTAGTGTTTTGATAGAACGGTTATTCTCCAATTTTTGGCGTTTTGCCAGACTATTAGATCGGGCAGCCCAAAACAGTGAAGGTGCCAAAAGGCTAGCTGATCTTCTGAGTGAGGAAGAGCCTGTAGAGACAGGTTCAGTCCAGATAATTCCGGATAAACCTCTAGGAATTAGCATTAGAGATGTATGCTTTGCCTACGAAGGGGAATACTCGGCAGAAGAAGGAGCCTTGCATGACCTTAGTTTGGAGATGGAACCCGGTCAGGTTACGGCTGTTGTTGGACCGTCTGGTGCCGGAAAAACCACTATTCGTAAAATTGTCACCCGGCTTGCCAAATGTCAAAAAGGTTCCGTTCGTGTCGGAGGTATAGATATCAACGACTGGGATGGGCATCAACTGCTTGAGCAGTTTTCTTACGTTCCCCAAGGTGATGACGTCTATATTTTTGACGAAACTATTCACTACAATATTGCCTTTCCTCGGCCGGAAGCCACCAACGAAGAGGTCATTCTTGCTTCAAAACTCGCGGGTATTCACGACTTTATCTTGGGTTTAAAAGATGGGTACGGCACTCAGGTAGGAGAAAGGGGTATTCGTCTTTCCGGTGGTCAAAAACAGCGGGTTGCATTGGCCAGAGCCATCCTAGCCGATCGGCCGATTCTTATTCTCGATGAAGCCACCAGCGCGGTTGATGCCATTACCGAGAGTGAAATTCAGACTAATATACGCACCATTCTAACCGGTAAAACCGCTCTGGTAATTACCCATCGCTTATCAACTGTTTGGGGACTAGCAGATAAAATTGTTGTCATGGACAAAGGAAAAAAGATCGAAGAGGGAACTCACGCACAATTGATGAGTCAAGACGGACTCTACGCCAAAATGGTCTCCTTACAAACGGAATAGTCATTACACCAGCCTCGCATTAGCGGGGCTTTTTTTGGCCGTATACTAATTGCTAGATGTCTGTCATTCTAGTTCCAATTAGTCTGCTCTTATTATTCTTTTCCAAGAGATGGTTGACTGGTGAGATAAGTCGTCTGGTTCGTCGCTTTGGCGGTGGGCATCGGGCCATTATTATAATTTGGAGCATTATCTTCTTGCCTGGCACCATCATTCACGAACTGTCTCATTTCTTTTTGGCCATTATTACCGGTGCCCGGACAGGGAAGATAGAAATAATTCCCGAGTATTTGGAAGACGAATGGGAAGACGAAGGTAAAGGAGGGTCGGTCGCTTTGGGTTATGTCCAGACCCAAAGACTCAATCCAATACAGGGCTTTTTTGTCGGCACGGCCCCGTTCGTTGTCGGCACGATTCTATTGGTCTCACTGGCTTCCTTACTGAGCACCGGCTACGACTCTGGCCCCACCATTTACCTTTTTCTTCAGGGATATTTATTTTTTACCATCGCCAACTCTTTGTTCCCGAGTTGGTCCGATATCCGGCAAACCCTGCCTCTGGTGATAATCGCCCTTGTTTGTCTCCTGATTGCTTGGACTCTCGGTCTACAGTTATTCACTAGACCCACTGCTCAAATATTGTCCTTGGCGGACACCGTCTCTACAGTCCTCCTCTTTAGCTCGGGGATTAACCTCCTCCTTGTTTGCAGTTTGTTTTTATCCAATAGGCTCTTTTTTCGCCATGGATAAAGTATTTTCATTGTCTAGACAAGCTATTCTAGCAGATATTACACCTTACGAATAATCTGCTTATGGAATAAACTTCTCCAAGGATTTAAGTGGCTTCGGAAGATTAATTCCTTCGAGTTTTAAGAAGATCGTTGTTTTGTTTCGAACATCAATTTCTTGAGTCACCTTATTCGCAAATTCAATGTCACTATCTCTATCACCAACAAAGACGACTGGACCGTCACTGACTTCCATTGCTAGATCAATCCATTTCGCCGCCTTATCGACAGCATAATTTGTTTTTTTGAATTTTTTCCATAGGAAGTCCCGACCACCACCCATCACATTTTCCTCACCCAACACCTCTTGAATCGTGGTAGGGAAGATTGGGTAGTCAGCTCTTTGTATGTTACGGACTGCCTTGGCTACCTGATGTCCTTTGATCGGCTGGTTTGTCACTACCATTATTTGCCATCCCAAGTCCTTTAATTCTTTCAACAGCTCGACGGATTCTACAGGCAATCTGCCCGGTTCTTTTCCTCCCATCCCGAGCTCGTAGGCCTTCGGTTTTAAAGTAAAGTCCAGATCAAACACTACTACTCCAGGACTATATTTTCTTAACTGCTCGGCAACTTCTTTCAAGTTGCTCATCTTTTCCAACGTCAAATCCGAACTTGCGTCATTCTCTTCAGGCATTGTTAGCATTGTCTCTGTAAATCCCATACTTCAATATATCAAAATAGGAAGCCGCAACCTGCCCAACCTCTCGCCTTCGCCCCGCTTAGCCTTCGGCGTCGTGGGGCACCCCTGCCTCCCTCCTTGTCCTAAAATACCCACTGATAAGGAGAAATTTTGTCAGGAGGCAAAATCTCTGGCTGAAGCTCTCGGAATTTCTACGGCAGAGCTTTATGGTGATGTAGTCCCCGCAGAAATTAAGCTAAAAATAGATCAGAGTAAAGATACGGAAAAAGTCGAAGAAAGAATTGTATTATCCTCTGTAAATATTGACAAATTTAAGAATGCCTTTCTATATATAACCCAGAAAATTGGTGCCTTACCTAATGTTGGTCAGACTGTTCTATACAAAATACTGTATTTTTGTGATTTTGATTACCTAGCTATCTACTTAACACCCCCAGTAATTTCGGCTATACTCTAGGCTGATGAAGTTGTATCCTTTAACGGTGATTGAATTTCAAGATGCTTTCCCCACCGATCGAGCCTGCTTTGAGTATCTCTGTCTGGTGAAGTGGCCAGATGGATTTGCGTGTCCCCATTGTGGCGGAAAGGAAGCTTGGAAACAAAAGCGATACCTTTTAAGATGTAAAAACTGTCACAAAGACATCTCAGTCACGGCAGGAACAGTCTTTCAAGATCTCAGAAAACCCCTCCGTTTAATTTTTGCTGCAATGTGGGAAATCATCTCTCAAAAGAATGGGGTGAGTGCTTTGTCGCTCCAGCAAAACCTAGGACTGGGTAGCTATCAAACTGCCTGGCTCTGGCTCCACAAATTACGCCGTGCTATGGTTAGACCAGGTAGGGATAAACTTTCTGGTACTGTCGAGGTAGATGAGACTCTCGTTGGTGGCAGACGAGCAGGAAAAAGAGGACGAGGTGCACAGCATAAAGTTCTTGTCCTCATAGCGGTTGAATGGATGGATAATCATATGGGAAGAGTCAGGCTCAAGCAGATTGAGAACGCCTCAGGAAAAGTACTAGGTAAAGCAGTGGATGAACTTGTTGAGTCCGGGAGTGTCGTGAGCACCGATGGCTGGGCCGGTTACTCTAAACTCAAAGAGAATGGCTTTGATCACATCACTACCTCTCACTCTGAGGTTGAGCCAGGGGATGATCCCACGCCACGAGTCCACCTGGTGGCTTCGCATCTAAAGAGATGGTTGCTTGGAACCCACCAAGGTGCACCACAAACCTCTTATCTCCCGTACTATCTCGACGAATTTACCTTCCGATTTAATAGACGCACCTCAACATCTCGTGGCAAACTCTTTTATAGGCTAATCCAACAAGCACTTTTAGTTGACCCCTCACCTCTGGCGACAATTCAAAGCTAATTACCTCGAGACAGGGGTGTTAAATGGATAGCTAGGAACTATTATATGAAAATGAATCGATTGGAGATAAGGAATCAGGACTATATCGAAACTATGCTCGAGACACGAAGGATATTTTAAACAGGATCGAGTTTATGCAAAAGTTTGATGATGGTGAAATCTCTACTGCTCAATCATCAAAAAATAAAATCCACATAGTCAAAAGGGGTAATCAAATCCAAATGTATTTTTCTGACGGTGATAAGTTCAGTGGAATTATGTCAAGAATTGATTTAATTCACCCATTGAAGTTGCTCGGACTTTATACACAAGCGATTATGCTTAGTTTGGCATTTGTAGAAAATCCCAAAAAGATATATATGATCGGCTTTGGCGGAGGAAGAATCCCAATGATATTTCATCACTATTTTCCTGATGTGATAGTTGAAAGTACCGAAGACGATAGTGAAGTAATCTCTCTTGCTCATAAATACTTTGGTGTTAATGAAGACAACAGGATGATAGTACACAATCAAGATGGGAGGGGTTTTCTTGAAAATAGAGAATCAAATGGTAATTACGACATTATTATTATTGATTCCTTTACCGGTGCTGGACTACATCCGTTTTCACTTTCTTCGACTGAGTTTTATCAAACCTGCAAAATTCATTCTTCAGATAGAAGCGTCGTCGTTACCAATTTAGTTGAATCTGATCCGCTGTTTGGATCAAAGGTAAACACATTTATAAATTCATTTAACTTCGTTTATGAATTTTTCGACGATGGAACCCACGTATTTTTTGGTAGTGATAGTATCAATATTTCTAATGAGGAAATAGTTTCTAAGGCAAAAGCAATCGATGATTATTATAATTTTAGATTTCCTCTCGATAAGCTGTCAGAAATGGTTAGGGTTCTAAAATCAATAGACATTATTCAAAATGAACTATATAAAGGTGAAATTCTAAGAGATCGCAAGAACCAAATTTTCAAAGCATCAAGGAATGATCTCTGTCCATGCGGATCAGGAAAAAAATTTAAGAAGTGCCATCTGCTTCTAAATAAAA
>Ga0210050_1002499_pt1 | contig 17568 bp, 9 predicted proteins | sample CryGey132114_all_FD_185463 | JGI IMG/M metagenome (GOLD analysis project Ga0210050, IMG submission 185463) | Groundwater microbial communities from aquifer - Crystal Geyser CG22_combo_CG10-13_8/21/14_all (SPAdes) (version 2) | ecosystem: Environmental > Aquatic > Deep subsurface > Groundwater ...
CTATTAGCTATTCAATATCTCCGTTTCTCGAACTTAGTTTTTATCTTCCCGACTAATTTATTTGTGCGCTCCGTTGATTTAAAATATCAACTAATATTGTATGTTTGCTTTTGAGATAATAATGGAAATAATATTAACAATATCTTCATCGTACAGAGGAATATATCTGAGTTTCTAATTGATATTCATTTCTAATTGTCCTTTAGCGTTTATGTAACTTTCTAACTCAAACCAAACAATTATGATTTCGCAAAGAGAACCAACAAAACTTACAGCATTAATAGTTGACGATGAACTTCACGGCAGGGAAAATCTTAGAAAAATATGCGAGACCTATTGCCCTGAGATTAATATTTTGGCTATCGCCGATTCTGTTGTTAACGCTAAAGAACTCGTCTCTATCCATAATCCCGATGTTGTTTTTCTTGATATTAGTATGCCGGTGTTAGATGGATTTGATTTTCTTGATGAATTTGATGAACGAAATTTTATGGTAGTATTTGTCAGCGCTCATGAAGAATTTGGGATTAAGGCAGTTAAAGCCGGTGCTGTTGATTATCTGCTCAAACCAATTAATATAAAGGAACTCAAACAAACTGTTAAAAAACTATTAGAACTAATAAATAAAAAGGTGGAAGTTGAGTCATCAGCCGAATCCGGTAAACTGATGCTGCCTGCTTCGCACGGTTTTGAGGTCTTACTAACTGATAACATTATCCGGCTCGAAGCTCAAGGATGTTATACAAAAATAGTTACAAACGGCGGTAAGAATAAGACCGTTTCCCGCACATTGAAAGATTTTGAAGAGACACTTCCGAAAGATTTATTTTTCCGAACCCACAAATCGCATATTATTAATTTAAAGTTCATAAAAGGGTATTCAAAATTTGGCGGTTACTATGCAATAATGATGGATAACAGTAAGGTCGAAATTTCCCGCCGAAAAGTTTCAGAATTTCTTCAAAGATCAAAAGCAGTGATGAAAACAGTTTGACAATGGATAAGCGCAAATTCAGTGAAAAGATCATGAGAGAGAATTTTAAAAAAGCCCTTCCCCTTGGGAAGGATTGGGATATGATTTTTTATTCATTGTTGATTTTTCTTTTCTCTTTTCAATATCTCTACCCTCAGACTCCTCCATATTACCACTACACCTCATCGGACGGATTGCCATCTTCTACCGTTTTTGATATGCTTCAAGATAAAGAAGGATTTATGTGGTTCGGAACTTTGAATGGCTTAAGCAGATTTGACGGGAAACATTTTATAACTTTTAATGAAAAGGATGGACTTAATTCAGCAGTAATTACAGCGTTAATGCCCGGAGACAACGGCGATATTTTTATCGGCAATTATGAAAAAGGGATCAACGTTTTACGCAACAGTAAAATCGAAAATTTTCGGAGAAAAGTAAAAGGGATGAATTTTAATACGGCTTTTTTTTTAAGGCAAAATGGCAAAATTTACTCTTCTACCGCCTACGGAAGAATATCTGTTTTTCATGAAAAACCAGATTCAAGTCATGACGATTTTATCGCGGTTCCCGCCTCAATATTCGTTCATAGATTAGCCAAATTATCAGACGGCAATATACGCGTATTAACTTCAAAGGGAGTGTTTCGCATAGAGAATAATAAACTTATTAAAGTGTATATAACCGGATTACCAGATGACTATTACTATTGTCTTGCTCAACGAAGCGACAGCAGTTACTTTATTGGAGCAAAAGGGGCTGTTTATCAAATAAAAAATAATAGCGTGATAAATAAATTTGTAATGGATTCATTTGCCAAAAAACTTTTTTATGCAATTTTCTGCGACAGCAAAAACAATATTTGGTTTTCAGTGTTGGGCAAAGGCTTCTTTGTAATTCCCAATGGAAGCGATAAAATATTAAACATCGGCGGCAAGATGGGATTGGAGAACACGCAGATCGATGGTTTTTATGAGGATAATGAAGGTAATATCTGGATTTCAACTTTTGGCAAGGGAGTCTTTTGCTTGAATAATCTTTATCTAAGAAATTTTTCGGAAAAAGATGGATTGACGAATAATAATGTGAATTGTATTGAAAAAGATAAGTCGGGCAAAATTTTATTCGGAACTATAAACGGCATCAGCATTTTAGATAACGGAGTTATAAGCCCGCTTAGAGACAACAGCGGTAAAATTTTATCGGGATATATAAACGATATTAAATGTTTCGACGAGGAAATATATGTTAACTGGGCGCCTGAAACTCCCGAAATAAAAAATGTTTCTTACAGAGACTTGAATTTTCGTTTCGTCAATTTCCCTTCGTTCTATAAAACAAAATCCGGACTTTATATCTTAGGTAACGTTGGAAATGATTTGCGAATATTTTCAGAGTATCCTCCAAACCTTAAGAAGATTGTGCCGGTTACAATTTTTGGTGACAGTATTTACGCAAATCGTGTAAATGCTATTGTTGAAGACTCAAAAAATAATATTTGGGTTGGTACAAGCCTTGGTCTGTGCAAACTTTCGGAGTTAAATGCAAAAACCACTCCGGTTAAATTCAAGAAAACTTTCTTCACGGAAAATCCTGTTCTTAATTCAAAGATTAATTCGATTTTTGCTGATAATAAAAACCGGGTCTGGTTTACAGGCGTTAAAGGTATCGCATATTATGATCTCGAAACTGATTCGGTTGTAAGTAATTTGAGCATATTAGATCTTAATAATTCGGTTCCAACTTCCGTAGTGATGGATAGCAAACAGAGGATCTGGATCGGAACGATGAAAGGACTTTATCTGCTGGATAATGGAAAAACTAAATTTCTGAATAGAAACGACGGTTTGCCTTCAAACGAAATACTTTCACTTTATTTTGATGATGAAAATAATTCTTTATATATCGGCACAAGTGATGGAATTTCTTTTCTCGATATGACTTCATTCGATTCTTATGTCCATGCTAAACTCACCGTAAAAATGATCAACATAAAAGCAGGTGACTCGGTTTATACGAACTACAGCAATTTGGTTTTTAATCCTGAGCAACATGACGTCTTCATTAATTTCAAAGCGATAAGCTATTCCTCACCTGGGTCAATTAAATACAAATATCAACTTGATGATGGCCAATGGATTGAGACGGAGAATGACTTTTTAAATTTCATATCGCTTAAACATGGAGAGTATAAACTTCGGATAATCGCAAAAACGCAGAATGCTGATTGGAGCAAACCCTATTTTCTTTCCTTCAGTATTCTGCCGAGATTTACTGAAACAATTTGGTTTGACTTCTTACTCATAATCGTTCTTGTATGTATACTTGTGCTCATCATAATTTGGCGGTTTAAACTGAACAATCAAAAGATCAGAGCGGAATTAGAACTAACCGAGAAAATAAACGACCTCAAACATCAGGCGCTATCGGCAATGATGAATCCCCATTTTATTTTTAATTCGCTTAACTCGGTGCAATACCTCATCAACAGCCAGCGAAATGAAGAAGCAAATGATTATATAGCAATGATGGCGAAACTGATCAGGAAAAATCTTGATACAGCGGGAAGAGGATTTATTCTTTTATCTGAAGAGATCAGCCGGCTTAAACTCTATCTCGAACTTGAAAAACTACGATTCCAGGAAAATTTTTCTTATGATATTATCACCGGTGCGGATGTTGACGTAAGTTCAATAATGATCCCGAATATGATCATCCAGCCGTTTGCTGAAAATACTCTTTGGCACGGCATAATCAATTCCGGCATCAAAGGGCTGCTGACTATTTCATTTTCATTTGAAGATGTCAACATTGATTCAATAATTTCCCGATCATTAATAATAAAAATTACGGATAACGGCATCGGCATTAACGCAGCAAGGAAGAACAAAAAAGAAGATCATATTTCAAAGGGGATACAAATAATTGAAGAACGGCTCAAATTACTGAGCACAAAAATGGAACTGCCAAAACCGATAATGCTTGACGATCTGAGCCGCCGCAATCCTAATTATCAAGGAACCGAAGTGATCATTTCCCTTCCGCTTCCTCTTTATAAAATGATAAGTCAAGAATAAGATCTCCTTTTCTAACCGATAATTTCCAAATACCTACCGTTAATTTACTAACAACCGCCGAACACTTGTTAGCTATTGTTACACCTCTCTATTGTTGATAGCTTTGAACCAAAATTAAAGACAACAAAGTGAATATTCTAAAAATGCTGATGAGTTTATCTTCCAAAAAACATCCTGCTGCCGCTCCTCTTTTAATAATAAAGAAGGAAGCGAGTGACACTAACACAAAGGAATACAATTCAATTGAAGAAGCAATTGCCGATTTAGAAAATGACCCGAATGTGTCCGCTTATAAAATAGAAAAGCTAAGATCATCTCTTAAAAGTTTGAAGAACAAAACTTCAATTACTATTAGGAACGGCGAAATAATATGAAGAAGCATTTAATAAATAATAATAATAATCGAGGTAACAAATGAAAAAGAGATTAACTTTAACTATACTATTACTGATTGTGTTATTAAGTAATAATATATATTCCCAATGGTCAATTGATCCAACGGCAAATAATCCTATCTGCACACAAGCTAACACTCAGGAGTATCCTGCAATAACAGGTGATGGTAGCGGAGGAGCTATTATTACATGGGATGACAACCGTGATGGTAACTTTAACATTTATGCGCAGAAAATTAATACAAGTGCTGAAATTCAATGGGCAACAGATGGAGTTGCTGTCTGCACACAATCAAGCGCGCAAAATTATCCCTCAATAGCAAGTGATGGCAGCGGCGGGGCTATTATTACTTGGGTAGATGGTCGTGGTGGTACTACTATTTACGCGCAAAGAATAGATGCAAATGGCGCACCTCAATGGACAACAGCAGCAGAAGGTGGAGTTGCCATTAGCATACTTTCAAGCTGGGCACCCTCAATAATAAGTGATGGCAGCGGCGGGGCTATTATAACCTGGTTTTACTGGAGTGGTTCCAGCAATGACATTTACGCGCAGAGAATAAATGCAAGTGGAGTTGTTCAATGGACAGCAAATGGACTTCCTGTTTGCACACAAGCAAGTCACCAATATTACCCCACAATAACAAGTGATGGAAGTGGCGGGGCTATTATTACCTGGTATGAAGACCGTATTGGTAACCAGGACATATACGCACAGAGAATAAATTCAAGCGGCGCAACTCAATGGACAACTGCTGCTGACGGTGGACTTCCTGTTTGCACAAACACAAGCAGACAAGATGACCCCACAATAACGTTTGATGGTAGTGGCGGGGCTATTATTACCTGGTTTGATAGCCGTGCTGGTAATAATGACATTTACGCGCAGAGAATAAATTCAAGCGGCACAACTTTATGGACAACGGCTGCCGAAGGTGGACTTCCTGTTTGCACACTTACAAGCACACAATTTACCCCGGATATATCAAGTGACGGTAGTGGTGGAGCTATTATTACCTGGAGTGACGCACGTAATAGTGCTTTTTATGATGTTTACGCACAGAGAATAAATGGAAGTGGAGTCGCCCAATGGGAAGCAGATGGAATTGCCATTTCCACAGTAGGAGGAAAAGCTACTTATCCAGTAATTACAGGTGATGCAAGTGGTGGAATTATTGCCTGGCAAGATAGTCGTAACGTCAGTAGTGACATATACGCATCAAAAGCATCTCCTGATGGGGCATTACCTGTAGAACTTGTTTCATTTACCGGTCAATTAAACGAAAACAGTGTTAACCTTTTTTGGCAAACAGCAACAGAAGTTAATAATTACGGATTTGAAGTTGAAAGAGGCATTAGGCAAAAGACAATAGGCAATAGTGCCTGGGAAAAGATTGGATTTGTTCAAGGTAATGGGAACAGTAACTCACCTAAAGAATATCGTTTTACTGATAATACCACAACTTCCGGTTTATATGCTTACCGCCTTAAACAACTTGACAATGATGGTACATTTAAATACAGCGAGACCATTGAGGTTTTGGTTAGTCAAATTCCAAATGATTTTTCTCTAAACCAGAATTATCCGAATCCGTTTAATCCTTCAACAACTATTTCCTATGATATTCCTAAAACGAGTTTCGTGAAAATTAGTGTCTATGACATTCTTGGGAAAGAAATAAAAGTTTTGGTTAATGAAGCGAAAAATCCCGGTTATTATGAAACAGTTTTTGATGCAAGAGAATTAGCGGGCGGAATATATTGCTTTTCAATCAGGGCAGGCGATTTCACACAGAATAAGAAAATGTTATTGCTCAAGTAAAATCGAAACAAGTGAACGCTCGTTTTAAATTCGTTTTTAACAAAAAGGATACACACAATGAAAACAAAACTATTCATCATCTTATTGACGGCTCTACTTAGCACGGCTATTTTCAGCCAGAATATTACGAACACGCTAGGTACAGGCGGTTCTTTTATCATTTGGGATGGAGCAAGTACATTTTTCTCCCTTCCGCAAAGTACTGGCACAATAACTCTAAGCAATGGTATTAGTTTGTCAAATTCTAATGGCAGTGAAGTTGGAGTGATATATAAAGAAGGTGGAAGATTTATTCATAATTATCAGGCATCAGGAACAACTGGAAATAACTCATTTGTTGGAATGAGCGCAGGCAATTTTACGATGAGCGGAACTGGAAATCAATCAAGTTCGAACACTGCGGTTGGTAGTTCTTCATTATCATCACTAACAACAGGTTACTTCAATTCAGCGGTTGGTGTGGGTTCGCTTCAAAATAATACGGAAGGTTATAATAATTCAGCGTTTGGGATGAGATCGCTTTACAACAATACTACAGGCTACTTTAACACAGCAGCTGGAAATAATGCACTTTACTCAAACTTAACAGGTACAGACAATTCTGCATTCGGTACAAATTCACTTCAGAACAACTCAACAGGCTCAGATAATTCAGCTTATGGTATGAACTCACTTACTCATAATACAACCGGTGGTAACAATTCAGCTTTTGGCGGATCATCGCTTCTCAACAATACAACTGGTTCCAATAATTCAGCTTTCGGAATGGATGCACTTGTATTCAACTCCGAAGGAACTAATAATTCAGCCTTCGGCGATAACTCACTTACGTCCAATACAACAGGTTTAAGGAACTCTGCCGTCGGATCGTATTCGCTCTATTCAAACACTACAGGCTCAGATAATTCGGCATTAGGGCGTGGCGCAGGTTACAGTATTACAAGTGGTAGTAACAATATTGCAGTCGGGAATGACGCACAAGTACCAAATGGTGCTGCAGACAACCAGGTGAAAATCGGCAACTCATCTATTAGTTATGCAGGAATTCAAGTTGCGTGGACTATTACGAGCGATAGAAGATTGAAGTCAAACATTCAGAACTCGAATCTTGGTTTGAATTTTATTTCAAATCTCAGACCAGTTTCCTACTTTCGTAATAACGATAAAAGCCAAAAAACTGAATACGGTTTCATCGCACAGGAGGTTGAAGAATTATTAAGAAGTAACGAATCTGAGAATACGGGAATGATTTCAAAAGATGCTGAAGGAACGTATAGTTTAAGATATAATGATTTATTTGCTCCTTTGGTTAATGCAATCCAAGAATTAAAACATGAAAATGATCAGCTAAAAGTAAAAAACGAAGTTGCTCAAGCAGCTAATGAGAACCTAAAGACTACAACCGTTCGGTTAAATGAAAGACTTACCAAGTTTGAGAAGATGCAAACTTTATTAGTAGCTGAAATAGAAAAGCTTAAAGCTAATAATGATGAAACTACCAAAGTGAGTCTGGGAACAAAATGAAAACGAAAATATTTTTCTTACTAACAATATTTTTTTCTTCCTGGCTCTTCTGCCAGAGTTCCATTGTGTATGATCTTGGAACTACCATAGACGTAGGTAACGGTGCAGATGTTTGTGCCGGGACCATTACTGTAAATGGAACTTATAGTGGTGGAGGAACATTTTGTACTGGTGCTTTGCCTGTTGAATTAGTCTCCTTTAAAGCAATTGTAGCAGACAATAAAGTAGAGTTGAATTGGATAACTGCAACAGAAGTTAATAATTACGGATTTGAAGTTGAAAGAGGCATTAGGCAAAAGACAATAGGCAATAGTGCCTGGGAAAAGATTGGATTTGTTCAAGGTAATGGGAACAGTAACTCACCAAAAGAATATCGTTTTACTGATAATACCACAACTTCCGGTTTATATGCTTACCGCCTTAAACAACTTGACAATGATGGTACATTTAAATACAGCGAGACCATTGAGGTTTTGGTTAGTCAAATTCCAAATGATTTTTCTCTAAACCAGAATTATCCGAATCCGTTTAATCCTTCAACAACTATTTCCTATGATATTCCTAAAACGAGTTTCGTGAAAATTAGTGTCAATGACATTCTTGGGAAAGGAATTAAAACATTAGTTAACGAACAGAATAATTCAGGTCATTACGAAATAATTTTTGATGCTAAAGAATTGGCAGCCGGAATTTACTACTATACCATCAGCGCCGGAGAATTTAAGCAAAGCAGAAAGATGATTCTGCTCAAATAAAAAAATTAGGAACAAAACTTGAACTAAACTCACGAATAGTATGTTACTAATACGAATAATGAATTTTAAAATATCGAATCCGAATAGACAATATCACTCAAGGTCAACATGAAAAAAATATTTAAAGTGTGGAATATCTTTTCCAACTTACGCACTCCTAAAAATATCTTTACAAGGATAATTTCCGGAACATCATTCTTTACCGGAGCAAAAGAAAGAATACAAACCATGGCAAACCTGCGATCTCTTACCCTGCTGATTATATTTACGGTTCTATTCGGCAGCACAGCGCACGCACAATGGGTGCCCACTGGCTTAGCTAACGGTACTGTGAATATCGTCTTTGGGAATGGCGGGAACCTCTTTGCAGGATTAATAAATGGCGCTCTAATCTCAACTGACAATGGTTCGAACTGGAATTATACAAGTATCAGCGCAACTTTTTCTGTTTGGTCTTTCGCCGTAAATGGAACAGACCTTTTTGCGGGAACTACCGGTGGACTTTTTCGTTCAACCGACAATGGATTAACTTGGAATACTGTTAATTCCGGTATGCCGTTAGTTCAATCTTTCGCAGTTATCGGTACTACATTTTTTGCGGGAACCGAAGGTGGTGGTGTTTACTTTACTACAGACAACGGAACAAACTGGACACAAGTAAATACCGGTTTAACAAACCTTCAAGTTCGCGCTCTCATTTCAAGCGGAACAAAACTTTTTGCTGGAACTCTTGACGGAGTCTTCCTCTCCACCGATAATGGATCAAACTGGACTCAACTAAATACCGGTTTATCAAATCTTGATGTGCGCGGTTTTGCCGTTTTAGGAACAAATATTTTTACAGGAACGAACGGCGGTATTTTTCGATCAAATATCAACACAATCAATTGGACTAATGTAGCCGGCGGACTTGTGCGTGGTTTTGCCGTTACTTGTGGGACAGACATTTATGCAGGTGGCTGGTATAACGGAGGTGGTGTAATTCATTCAACCGATAATGGAACAAACTGGACGTCTTTCAATACCGGATTAACTACTACTACTGTACCAACTCTTGCTGTTAAAGGATCAGATCTCTTTGCAGGAACCTGGAACGGCGGAGTCTTTCGCTCCCCCACTAACTGTACCTCCAGCGATACTACTGCCTCTATTTGCGGTATGAAATTCAATGATCTGAATGGAAACGGTGTGCAAGACTCCGGCGAACTTGGACTTGCGAATTGGGAAATTAGCATCAAAAACAGCATCCTCCCAAATTCACATTCAATCTTTACCGATTCAAATGGACAATATTGTTTTGACAGCCTCGAGACAGTAGGAATTTACACTATTTCAGAAAACAGCCAAAGCGGATGGACTCAAACATTTCCGGCAAGCCCCGGGAAATACTCCATTACACTTTCCCAGGGAGACCACAGAGATTCTATCAACTTCGGAAATCATCAACAACCTTTACTTGGTTCAATTTGCGGAATAAAATTCAATGATCTGAATGGAAACGGTGTGCAAGACCCCGGCGAACTTGGACTTGCCAATTGGATGATCAATATTACATTCCAAAATGCAGCTGGTTTCATTACACTAACAGACACCACTGATGCGAACGGAAATTATTGTTTCAACGAATTGCAGCCTGGCGGTACGTACACTGTTTTTGAAACGAACCAAAGCGGATGGACACAAACTTTCCCGCCTGCACCGGGAACGTACACAATTCCTCTTACTTCGGGTGAACATAAAGATTCCGTTGACTTCGGAAACAAACAGCTTCCTGTTGTCGGTTCAATTTGCGGAATAAAATTCAATGATCTGAATGGAAACGGTGTGCAAGACCCCGGCGAACTTGGACTTGCGAATTGGGTGATCAATATTACATTCCAAAATGCAGCAGGTTCCATTACACTAACAGACACCACTGATGCAAACGGAAATTATTGTTTTAACGATTTGCAGCCTGGCGGTACGTACACTGTTTTTGAAACGAACCAAAGCGGATGGACTCAAACTTTCCCGCCTGCACCGGGAACGTACACAATTCCTCTTACTTCGGGTGAACATAAAGACTCCGTTGACTTCGGAAACAAACAGCTTCCTGTTGTCGGTTCAATTTGCGGAATAAAATTCAATGATCTGAATGGAAACGGTGTGCAAGACCCCGGCGAACTTGGACTTGCCAATTGGGTGATCAATATTACATTCCAAAATGCAGCAGGTTTTATGACACTAACAGACACCACTGATGCAAACGGAAATTATTGTTTTAACGATTTGCAGCCTGGCGGAACGTACACTGTTTTTGAATCGAACCAAAGCGGATGGACTCAAACTTTCCCGCCTGCACCGGGAACGTACACAATTCCTCTTACTTCGGGTGAACACAAAGACTCCGTTGACTTCGGAAACAAACAGCTTCCTGTTGTCGGTTCAATTTGCGGAATAAAATTCAATGATCTGAATGGAAACGGTGTGCAAGACCCCGGCGAACTTGGACTTGCTAATTGGGCGATCAATATTACATTCCAAAATGCAGCAGGTTCCATTACACTAACAGACACCACTGATGCAAACGGAAATTATTGTTTTAACGATTTGCAGCCTGGCGGAACGTACACTGTTTTTGAAACGAACCAAAGCGGATGGACACAAACTTTCCCGCCTGCACCGGGAACGTACACAATTCCTCTTACTTCGGGTGAACACAAGGATTCCGTTAATTTCGGAAATCAACTTTCACCTGGCGGAAGTGTTTGCGATTCTCTGCAAGCAACAGCCGCGAAAAGTGCTGCCGGCGATTGCTCCTGGAGTATAAGCCTCAACCAGCCATCTAATACAAGTGGAATAACTGGAATACAGTTCTTGCCATTATCTCCTAATACGTTCGCACTGGGAAGTTCACAACTTGGAAGCAGTTATTCAAGCGGATGGTTGTTTGCAGCCAATACAATAAATCAATTTACAGTTAAAAGAATAAACGGGGATGTCCCATCAGGTCCTCTCCCTAATTTCTTTAATTTCAGTATGAATAATTTATCGAGTCCACAATATGTAGTGGTAAACTGGCTGAACTCGAACAATGGAATTATTTGTTCCGACACGGTAACCTTAGACTGTGAAATTCCGTGTGTTACTTTCAATAGTGATACAGTTATTTGCAACACTAATAATTACACTTTGCAATATTCTTTTACAAATAACGCGACTTATGCGGTGAATAAAATTGAAGTTATTCAAACTGTTCCAGCAGGCATTACTGTTACGCCATCAACAATGATAATCCCTTCGGTAAATCCGGGACAAAGTTCAGGAGTAATAACATTCACCATCAGCGGTGCGCTGCCGAATACAACGTTAGCTATACAATTCAAATTTACAAGTGCTGATAGCTGTTGTTTCTGCACCGACAATTTAAATGTAACAATACCTTCATGTTTGTGCGACGAAATTGGGGCAGGTCTTATCCAGGATTCCGGGAACTGTAGAGATACGCTAAATATCTTTAACAATTTTTCTGGAAATTATTTTACACAGATCAATTTAACGGCTTTACCGAGCGGCACAACCTTTAGCAACTGGAATACTAATACATCAGCAAACTGGTATTCATTAAATACCTTCGCTGCGAACACTATCCATCTTATAAATATTGGAAGCGGATTCATCCCTTCGGGAAATTCTAACAGTATTCTCGATTTCGTATTATCCGGTTATACAACTTCCACTCAGAAAATTGTTGTTGAATGGATAAGAAACGATTCTGTGAAATGTGTGGATACGTTGATTACCCATTGTGTTCCTCCCCCGCCAACAATGTATTGTACTCAATTGATAGATGATTCATTGATTTGTCTGCCGGACGGAACATTTCAATATAAATTCAAAGTGAAAAATAACTCAACCGATTCAACTACCGGATTTCAGTTGAATGCTATTTCTCCTTCTTCTATGTCCTTCAGTCCGAGTAATTTTAATAACGTTGCAATTGGACCATCAATGTTATCACCTGAGCAAACAGTGATCATCAGTGGAATTGGGGCGAATACTCCATTCTGTTTTAATATTGCTCTGTACAAACACATAATTCAGAACGACGAACTTTATAGCTGGTGCTGTCACAGCGATACTATTTGTACCACTACACCGGACTGTGGTCCAAAAGATTCTACCGAAGCATGTATTACTTGGGGACTGACAGATACAACTTTAGTGACTTCTTCTACAGGCAATATCCATGGGCAGCCAGAGTTAATAAGCGCAGGATCATCAGCTCCGTTTATGGCAGTCTTCCCTCCTTATACAAGTAATGGTCAAAGACTGTTGGTGCTGGGCGGTTGGCCCGCTGGCTCTTTAGACCTTAATCGTTTTATTGAGTTTAAGGCTGGTCCTAATGTAGGAAATAGCTTTACTGTTAATAGTGTTTCTTTTAATTTTGGTGACAATCCCCAGACTACTAATTACAACATTATAAATTCTCAAGTATTTTACTCGACTAATAATTTTTCGAGCGGTACAGCATTGGGAGGCACTCTGGCTTACTTAAACACAACGATGTCCACATTCGCTCTATCGAATTTAAATATTTTTGTAGGCAATGGACAGTCCTTTTCACTAAGGGTCTACCCCTATTCGCCAACCGGAAGTGTTACGGCTACCGTTTCTCTTGCCATTCACAATAACGTTGTCATTTGCGGAAAAACCTCGCGGGTAGTTGGAATTGAAGGAGAAAGTAACTTACCAACAGCATATGCTTTGCATCAGAATTATCCTAATCCATTTAACCCTGCATCTATAATCCGGTACGACATTCCTACATCGAGTTTTGTAAGAATCAGTGTTTATGACATTCTTGGCGAAGAGATTAGATCGTTAGTAAGTGAAGAGAAAAATCCCGGGACTTATGAAGTTACATTCGATGCAAAGGACTTGCCGAGTGGAATCTATTTTTACACTATCAGAGCTGGAGAATTTAGTCAAAGTAGAAAAATGATTTTGATGAAATAAAATATCAGAAAACTTTTTTAGAAAGAAGCCGGAGTACATCACTCCGGTTTTTTATTTACGCAAGATAGGCGCTCATCAATTTTTCTTTGCCCAGAGTATTTACCAGAAGCACTTCATCGTAACTCGCCGGTTTTTCGTTCTCGCCGAAGAAGTCGGTGTCATTCCGATCTTTCTGTGTAATTGATCTTGCTTTTTCAGCGGTAAGAACCGAGAGTTTATCAACAATAATATTATTGCCGCTTTCCGCGTCAACCTTCCCTTCTATTACGTAGGGTCCCATTGACATCGTGAGTTCCGCAAACTGTGCATAAGCTTTCGGAAAGATCACCGCTTCAAATGTTCCGGTAAGGTCTTCCAACGAAAGAAATTTCATGATCTCCCCTTTGCTCGTCTTGATCCGTTTTGAAGTCATGTACCAGCCGATCATTTTTATTTTCCGGTTGTGGTATTTGAACATGTCGGCTGATTGAATAATCTCTTTCGCATTAACCGCCGTATCAAAAAATTGCAGCGGATGCTGCGAGATCATGTAGCCGAAAAGCTCATATTCGTAGAGACTTTTTTCTTCCGGAGAAAAATCTGTTTGCGTCACTACTTCCTTCTCTAATTTAAGCGCCTCGTTGGCAAACAGATCATTATTGTAGGCATCAAGAATTCTTTTATTTTTAAAATAGAGATCAAGCAGGCGAAGCAGCGTTGGTCGCGTTAATCCGAAGCAGTCCATCGCACCGCATTTTATTAGTGACTCCGTCCGTTCGTGTCCCAAACGGGTGCGGACAAGAAAATCAACAAGCGAAACATATTTCCCGTTTTCATTTCTTTCATCCACAATTGTTTCCGCCGAGCTTTCTTCAAAATTTTTAATTGCAATAAACCCGATCCTTATCTCTTGATCTTTTCCCAAATATCCGTACAGGCTTTCATTAACATCCGGCAGCAATAATTTTAACCCGATTCGCTGCGCTTCTGTGATATAAACTGCTGTCGAATAATAACCGCCGCCGTTGTTCAACACTCCCGCCATAAACTCCGCCGGATAATGCGCTTTCAAGTAAGCAACCTGGAACGAAAGTAACGCGAACGATGCGCTGTGTGCCTTGCAGAACGCATATCCCGCAAACGATTCGATCTGTTTCCACAGTGCTTGCGATACCGTCTCCGAATAGTTTTTTTCCTTGCAACAACTAAAGAACCGCTCGCTTAGCATCTGCATGGCTTTGTGAGAACGCATCTTCCCGCTCATCGCCCGTCTCAGCAGGTCGGCTTCTTCAAGCGTTAAGCCTACAATGTGATGAGCAACTTTAATTACATCCTCCTGATAGATCATCACGCCGTACGTTTCACCAAGAATTTCTTTCATCTTCGGAATAAGATATTTTCTCCGCTTCGGGTCTTTGTGGCGCTCAATAAATTCTTTCATCATTCCGCTTTCCGCAACACCGGGACGAATGATGGACGAGACCGCTGTGAGCATCTCGAACGTTTCGCAGTTGGTCCTCCGCAGCAGTGATCGCATTCCGGGACTTTCGATATAAAAGCAGCCGATCGTTCTTCCTTCGCGTATCAACTTGCGGGTTTCTAAATCGGCAAATACTTTTTTGTAATTGAAGAGATCAAACCCGGTACTTTTTATTTTTCTCTGTACCGCATCATATATTTTAGAGACTTGTTTACCGGGCGGGCGGTAATCTGTCATGCTAATGAGTTTTGTCTTGCTTGATTCCATTTTATTTGCCATATTATAGGTGAACATTTGCGCACTAATATATTAACAAACTCAACCAGAATCAAGAGCTAAAATGATCGTAAAAACTGATTAATTGTGAAGACTTTGGTGAGCGTAAGCTATTTGAAAAGTTCTGAGTGAGAGCCTGTTCTTTCTAAATACAGAGCCTCGTTTGTTAGACGGTAGATTAAGAGCCAGTCCGGTTCAACATGGCAATCGCGATGATTTTGCCATTTCCCGGCTAATTTGTGGTCTCGATATTTTGGTTCTAATGGTTGGTTTTTAAGGAGTATTTCGAGTACCGTTTCAAGGAGATGAATGTCTTTTCCCTGGCTCTGGATTTTTTTGAAGTCCTTTTTGAATTGAGAAGAGTATACGAGTCTCAACTCTTCAGTTCCTCAAGAAGTTGATTGACATCGGAAACTTCATGGAGTTCCTCACCATTTTCGGATTTGCGCAATGTTTCTTCGGTTAATTCGTTCGGAATTTTTATCTCAAAAGGAATTCCCTTAGTTAAAGAAACTTGTGTTAAAAATAGGGAAATAGCTTCAGACATTGAAATGTTCAGTTTATTAAGAATTCGTTGAGCTTTATTCTTTACGCTTGGGTCTATTCTTGCTTGTATGGTTGCGGTCTTATTCATTTTTTTCTTTCGTGTACTGTGTAATTACAATCGCACTACAAGTATAAGGTTTATTTCATTTTTTGTCAAGAACAAAATTTAAGTAGCGAAGCCAATAAAGAGGCAAACGATTAAGAATAAGATTATGATTATAATTAAGACTTTTCTGACGGCAATTGCACAAGGTGAGTTGAAAATCAAGAAACCATTGAACTATGTTTACACTACATGCACATTCAAATTATTCTTTGCTTAACGGAACTATCCGGATTGGGGAGTTAGTTTCTTTTGCAAAAAAACATGGGAGTCCGTACGCAGCTTTAACAGATACGAACGCCATGTACGGCTTAATTCAATTTGCAAAGAAATGCGCGGAGCAAAATATTAAACCGGTTCTCGGCAGTTTTATTGACGATCCGAAGGAGAAGAATTTTTCTGCCGTTTTTCTTGCAAAGAATAACGAAGGCTACGCTCACCTTTGCAGAATTATTACTTCGCGGAAATTGAAGGAGGACTTTTCTTTAATTGATCTGTTGAATGAACCGCTTAACGATCTTTATGTTATTACTTCGTCGCTTGATCTTTTAAAAAGAATACGAATTGATCTTCCGCTAAGGCAAAATCTTTTTGTTGAATTGATCGTTACGCGAAAAGCCAAAAGCAAAACGCGGGAGCTTTACGAATTTGCCAAACAGAATAACCTCAAAATTGTTGCATCTCATCCGTCATATTTTTTAACCCGCGAAGATTTTCTTCTTCACAAAGTTGTAACTGCGATAAGGTTGAATTCCGGCATTGCAAATTTGCCGGAAGATATTACCGCCGATGAAGAAGCATACTTAATTACTCCCGATGAATTTGCACGAACGTGGAAAGCCTTGCCTGAAGCGGTCTGGAACGCCGATCGCATTGCGCAATCGTGTAATGTCGATCTAAAGTTCGGAGAATATAAATTCCCGACTTATGTTTTACCAAAAGATGAAAGCGCTTTTTCATATTTATGGAAAATCGCTTTCGAAGGCTTATCTAACCGGTATCAGCCAATCACCGAGCAGGCAATTAAACGGCTTCAATATGAACTTGAAGTGATTGATGAACTTGGTTTTAGCGATTACTTTTTAATTGTGTGGGACATTATCCGCGAAGCGAAGAAGAGAGGCATAATGCACATCGGGAGAGGTTCGGCGGCAAACAGTCTCGTCTCTTTTTGCCTCGGGTTTACCGAAGTAGATCCGATAGAGCAGAATTTATACTTCGAGCGGTTCTTAAACAGAGGAAGAACTTCGCCGCCCGATGTTGATCTTGATTTTTCCTGGAAAGAGCGCGATTCCATCATCAAATATGTTTTTGAAAGATACGGGTATGATAAAGTTGCAATGATCTCAACAACGGTAACGTTCCGGGCAAGGTCGGCTTTCCGCGAAGTTGCAAAAGCTTTCGGTATTTCAAATTCAGAAATTTCCAAGTACAGCAAATTTATTCCATGGTCAACGGCGCACAGTCTGCCGAACATTGCAGAGAAGTTTCCTGAAACGCGCTCGCTGGATTTTACACACGAACCATGGAAAACCATTGTTACTATTGCTTCTAAGCTGGCAGAATTCCCGCGGCACATCAGCATTCACCCAAGCGGAATAATCATCACCAAAAACAAAATAACAGATTACGTTGCGCTT
>Ga0210050_1002500_pt1 | contig 17567 bp, 13 predicted proteins | sample CryGey132114_all_FD_185463 | JGI IMG/M metagenome (GOLD analysis project Ga0210050, IMG submission 185463) | Groundwater microbial communities from aquifer - Crystal Geyser CG22_combo_CG10-13_8/21/14_all (SPAdes) (version 2) | ecosystem: Environmental > Aquatic > Deep subsurface > Groundwater ...
AAAAATATTTAAAAAAATGAGAGAAAGTAGTATAATTCATTACGGAATAAATTTCTTTTTTATAAAACGAAATCAGGGAGTGAAAAAATGAATCTTGACGTACTGATTTTTGGAGCGCATCCGGATGATGCAGAACTTTCGATGGGAGGCACCATTGCTAAATTAACTTCACACGGTTTGAAAGTTGGGCTTATTGATTTAACCAAAGGGGAATTAGGAACACGGGGAACTGCGGAAACAAGGCAGAAAGAAGCCTTTCGATCTGCAATCGCTTTGAAAATATCAATGAGAGAGAATCTGCATATTCCTGATGGAGAGGTTACCGGCTCAAGAGAAAATTTGATAAAAATCATTTCCAAAATTCGGAAAAACAAACCCAAAATTATTTTTGCACCATACATGAATGACAGACATCCCGATCATGTAAGGACAAGCGAACTAGTAAAACAAGCATATTTCTTCTCAGGAGTAGCGAAGATGAAAACTTTTGAGAAAGAAAAATTGCAAGCTACCTACCGCCCTAAAAGAATTTTTTACTATATGCAAACCTACACGTTTGAGCCAAGTTTTATTGTTGATATTAGTGAAACATTCGAATTGAAAATGAAAGCGGTTAAGGCGTATGCTACTCAATTCTTTGATGCTAAAAGTAAAGAACCGGAAACATTTATCAGCACTCCTGAATTTATTAAATTTATTGAATCTCGGGCGGAATTTTACGGTTTCAAAATTGGGAAAAAATACGGGGAGCCTTTCTTTACAGAGGAAGATATGGAACTTGACCTCAACCATCTTTTGGAGAAATTAGAAAATCCTAAAAACGAAATGTAAAATAAAAAGGCAGTTTTGAACAGGAACAAAACTGCCTTTTTACTACTTTGACTCACCTTATAACCCCTGGTACATTCCTTCAATTAAATTTTTATACCTGTCCTCAATAACTTTTCTCTTCAATTTTAATGTTGGCGTTAGTTCACCTGTTTCTAAAGTGAAGGGTTTATCGAGCAGCGCAAACTTTCTGATGCGTTCAAAGTTAGCTAAATTTTTCTGGAATTTTCCAAGTTCTTCATCCAACAAATCATAAATTTCTTTAATATCCACTAAATCATTATTAGTTTTATATTGAATATTATGGCTGTCGGCATATTCTTTTAATGCTTCAAAATCGGGAACGATAAGCGCTGACAAGAACATTCTTCGATCGCCAATAAGCACAAACTGGTCAATGTATTTGCTTGCAAGAAAGAGATTCTCGATTGGAGTAGGGGCAATATATTTACCGCCGGATGTTTTAAAGAGATTTTTCTTTCTGTCGGTAATCATTAAAAATCCTTCGGCGTCAAAAACTCCGATATCACCGGTATGTAACCAGCCGTCAATAATGGTAGCATCGGTTTCTTTTTTATTCTTAAAATATCCTTGCATAATAGAGGCGCCGCGCGCAAGGATTTCACCATCGCTTGCAATTTTTACTTCGACCGAAGGGAATGGTTTCCCGACAGTGCCGAATTTGTAACTATCAACGCGGTTTGCTGCAATAACGGGAGACGATTCGGTCAGTCCGTAGCCTTCAATTATAACAATTCCAATCGCTTCAAAAAATTCTCCAAGTTCTCTGGCAAGTGCAGCGCCGCCGGAAATAAAGAAGCGAAGTTTGCCGCCGGTTTTTTCTCTGATCTTTTTGAAAACCAAGGTATCGGCTATTTTATGCTGGAGCGATAAACCAATGGGAAGGTTACCTGCTTTTTGAGCAGCGTGATATTTCTTCCCGACCCCAATCGCCCAATTAAATATTTTTTGTTTTTTTGCCGGTTGGCTTTCAACATTCTTAATTACTTTCGAATAAATTCTCTCAAACAATCGCGGTACACTGGTAACTATTGTAGGATGAATTTCAAGTAAATCACCCGCAACAGATTCAATGCTGGAAGCATAAGCGATCATTGCGCCTGCAGAGAATGCAGTGTAATAGCCTGCCATCCGCTCAAAAATATGACAGAGCGGTAAAAACGAAAGGAAGATATCATCCGGTCCAATTGGAAATGCTTTGAGTGCATCAAGAACATTTGAGACAATATTTTTGTGTGTAAGAAGCACTCCCTTCGGTTCGCCGGTTGTTCCGGATGTATAAATGATGGTGCAGATATCATTTTCTTTTATGCGGTTTCTCTGCTCTTTAAAGAATTGCGGATTTTGTTTTTTTGCTTCCGATCCTTGTTCTTGAATTGATTTTAAAGAATAAATACTGTTTTCGTTCGGAGAATCTTTTTCGTTCATCACAATAATAAATTTCAGCAAGCGGCAGTTATTCCTGACTTTCAAAACTTTGTTTAACTGAAACTTATTGGAAATAATTACTCCAATAGATTCTGAATTATTTAGAATAAATTCGATGGAGTCTGCGGTTAGCGAAGGATACAAGGGAACATCAACAGCTCCCAGCCCCAGGATTGCCATATCTGCGTAAACCCACTCCGGTCTATTTTCAGCAATAATGGAAACTTTATCTCCGGCTTTCACTCCGAGAGAAGAAAGTCCATATGCTAAATTTTCAGTTTCTTCTTTTAATTGACTGTAAGAAATTCCCACCCATTGATTATTGACCTTTTGTTTCAACACCGGTCTTTCCATAGTTACCCCGTATTCTTCAGTTAGAAACTCATAAAGTTCCGGAATGGTTTTGTACGGTTTTAAAATGGGCATAGCTGACTCCTTTTTTAAGTTTTTTATTCTACCTTATGGCAGGCAGGTAAATTTAAATAGAAACACTTCAATAATAAAAATTCTTTTGGAAGTAAACCAACAAAATTTTTCTTTTTCTTTTCCCCTTCTTCCTCAAAATTTTGAAACAAAGAATGAAAAAAATATAAGATTCATTTGGCAGCAGAGCTTAATTTTCATTCGAGAATTTTTTTCACTTGAGATTCGGTTCAAATAAGCTAATTTTACAAAAGAGATGACAAAACTTTTTAAGAACATATCATTAATAACCTTAACCGCGTTGTTTTTTATAATCAATACGGGATTTACTGTTTCCTTGCATTTTTGCAGCATGGAGAAAAAAGCGTCATTGTCTTCTTGCGGAATGTGCGAAGCGCCGAGCGTAACGGATGAAGCCTGTTCCGACGAAATGTCATCTTCCGATGAATTAGTGATAACCCGAACTCCTCATAAATGCTGCGAAGTCAAACTTGCATCAATTCTCGGGACAGATGAATATCTTCTAAATCAAATTGGATCAACTAATAAATCAGTTCAGGTAGATTTGATTCCTTTTACATTTCAACAAGATGAATGTGTAGCCGACTTCTCTTCCCAAAATTTTTCCGATTCATCTCCACCAACAGAGACAACACCCAAACTCTTCCTTTCTAATCATAACTTCAGAATTTGATTATTACTAATACTTAGCTTAGCGGTTAAATAAATTTCACCGGCTAAAGTTAGTATCAATTTTCACCGGCTTACTATACCATCACTTATAAGTGAATGGTTAACGGTTTTTTAATAATCAATTTTTGGAACAATCATGTATAAAATAATTTATTACGTTTTTGTTTTTGCCTTCATCAATATTAGCATGATGGCTAAAAGCACCGACTCAGCAAATCTTTCAAGTTTTTTGGACAATAAAACTGATTTCTCAGCGGATACAATTTACAGTTGTACAATGCACCCTGAAGTTAAATCTTTACAATCGGGAAAATGTTCAAAATGTGGAATGGATTTAGTACCAACTGCGTATGTAAAAATAGACTCCACAAAATCTTCCGGTAATGTTTTAAGTGAAGATTATTATACTTGTACAATGCACCCGGAAGTTCATGCTGATAAATCTGGTAATTGTCCAAAGTGTGGAATGGAATTGGTGAAAAAGTCTGAAACATCAACCTCAAAACATGGAATGATGGGAATGGGGATGATGATGGATTCCCCCTGGATGATTGGTATGGGAATAATAATGGTTGTCGTTATGGCAATTCATTTTATAAAATAAATATTGGAGTTTTTTTAATGATAGAAAAAATAATTGAATGGTCTTCGCAGAATAGATTTCTTGTAATTCTGATTTATCTAATAGTTATTGCCGCCGGAATTTACAGCGTGATCAATCTTCCGGTTGATGCCATCCCCGATCTGTCTGAAAACCAGGTTATAATTTTCACGGAATGGATGGGACGATCGCCCCAGATAATTGAAGACCAAGTAACGTTTCCGATAGTTTCCGGTCTTCAAGGATTACCCAAAGTGAAAGCTGTCCGCGCAACTTCTATGTTCGGAATGTCTTTCGTCTTTGTAATTTTCGAAGATGGTGTGGATACTTACTTTGCACGGACCCGCGTTCTCGAAAGAATGAATACCATTCAAGCGCAATTACCTTCAGGCGTTGTTCCGTCACTAGGACCGGATGGGACCGGAGTCGGTCATGTTTATTGGTATACTGTTGAAGGAAAAGGGTACGATCTCGGCGCACTTCGCGCAGTTCAAGATTGGTACATACGCTACAAACTCTCTTCAGTAGATGGCGTTGCAGAAGTTGCAAGCATCGGCGGATTCGTTAAACAATATCAAGTTGATGTTAATCCAAATGATCTTCGCGCTTACAATTTGACTGTCGCCGAGGTAGTAAATGCAGTTCAACGAAGCAATAATGAAGTGGGCGGAAAAATTTTAGAAGTAAGCGATGCAGAATATTTCGTGCGCGGGCAAGGTTACATTCAATCAAAAGATGATGTTGAAAACACCGTTATAAAAACTTCTCCTAACGGAATTCCTATTCTCATTAAAAATATTGCTTCAGTTTCTTTAGGTGGGGATATACGCCGCGGCGCATTAGAAAAGAACGGCGAAGGAGAAGCTGTTGGTGGAATTGTTGTTATGAGAACCGGCGAGAATGCGCAAAACGTAATTGACCGAATTAAAGAAAAAATTAAAGAAATCTCTCCCGGTCTTCCGCCTGGAGTTGAAATTATAACTTCGTACGACAGAAGCACATTAATAAAAGAAGCGGTTGGAACTTTGGAAAGAGCTTTAATAGAAGCGTCAATCACGGTCTCAATTATGGTTATGATTTTTCTACTTCACTTTAGAAGTATTGTAAGAATTTTAATTGAACTGCCGATAGCAATACTCATCGCATTCATTCTTATGTATTTGTTTGGGATTTCTTCAAACATTATGTCACTCGGAGGAATCATTTTAGCGGTGGGAGTAATAGTAGATTCTTCCATCGTTCTTGTGGAGAACGCTTACCGCAATCTTGCGAAAGCGTTGGAAGAAAAAAAACATTTAACTCCGGATGAATACAAACGCATTTCAATTGATTCTGCGAAGCAAGTCGGTAGAGCAATATTCTTTTCTGAATTAATAATTCTTGTTTCTTTTCTTCCGGTATTTATGCTGACCGGTCAGGAAGGAAAATTATTTCATCCGCTGGCATACACAAAATCTTTTGCGCTGATAGGATCCGCGATTGTAGTTATTTCCCTTATTCCAGTTTTGATGACTATGCTAATGCGTGGTAAGTTCAAACCGGAAGACAAAAATCCAACCACGCGCTTTTTCATAAAACTTTATGCACCGGTGATTCATTGGGTGCTTAAACACAGAAAGATCACCATCGCGATAAATGTGATTGCTTTACTTATTACTATTCCAATGATTTTAAATACCGGAAGTGAGTTTATGCCTCCGCTTGATGAAGGATCAATTCTTTACATGCCGGTTACTTTACCCGGAGCTTCAATTGCTGAAGTGAATAGGATTTTACAGGAACAGGATAAAATTATTAAATCAATTCCCGAAGTGCATCACGTTCTTGGAAAAACCGGACGTGCGGAAACTGCAACAGACAACGCACCCCTTAGTATGATTGAGACAATAATCTTGCTTAAGCCAAAAAGTGAATGGAGACCCGGAATTACTAAGCAAGACATCGTTGCCGAACTCGATTCCAAATTGCAAATACCCGGTGTGCGAAATGGTTGGACTCAACCTATTATCAATAGAATAAATATGCTTTCGACCGGGGTTAGAACCGATATCGGTTTTAAAATATTTGGTCCCGATCTCGATACACTCGAAACTTACGCTATCAAAACAGAAAAATTATTGAAGACAGTAAACGGCGCGGCAGATGTTGTTGCCGAACGCGTTCAGAATGGGTATTACTTAGACATACAAATCAAACGTGGAATCGCCGCTCGATATGGAGTAAACATTCGCGATCTTCAAGACATTATCGAAACTGCAATAGGCGGACAGAATCTTGGAATTGTTATTGAAGGCAGAATGCGTTTTCCAATTAGAATGCGTTATCAAAAAGATTATCGTGATAACATTGAAGAGCTGAAAAGTTTAATCGTTCCGGTTGCATTATCAAACCCAATGACTTCTCAATCATCCTCAAGTTCGATGAATGGCGGTATGATTAAAAGTAACCCGGGTGGAATGTCTTCCTCGATGGGAAGTTCAAACCAGGCAAGCATTATTCCGCAAGCATCTATTACACAAAATGATTTTTCTCTTACAAGGGTAAATCAAGGTGCGGTTACTTATCTGCCTCTTGCTGAATTAGCTGATATAAATTTAGTAACCGGTCCTCCAATGATAAGCAGCGAAAACGGAATGCTTCGTTCAATAGTATTTATGAACACTCGTGGACGCGATATGGGCAGCGTAATGGTTGATGCGAAAAAGGTTATCGAAGATGGATTGAAACTTCCTGCGGGGTATTCTTTCACCTGGAGTGGACAGTATGAAAGCAAAGTCCGCGCTCAACAGACAATTGAAATTATTATGCCGATAGTTTTTTTGTTGATCTTCCTTCTTCTCTATATGACACTAAAAAATTACGTAGAAGCCGGAGTTGTAATGCTCTCGGTTCCGTTTGCACTTATCGGCGGAATGTATATGATCTATATTCTTGGATATAATTTCTCCGTTGCCGTTTGGGTTGGATTCATCGCGCTTTATGGAATTGCTGTTGAAACCGGCGTTATAATGGTCGTATATCTTCACGAAGCTTTGGATAGAAGAATTCGCGATCATCAAAAAGGGAAAAGAGGACCAATAACAGATGTTGATATTTATGAAGCAACAGTCGAAGGTTCAGTTTTAAGATTGAGACCAAAACTGATGACGGTTTTTACGGCAATGGTTGGACTTGTCCCGATCATGTGGGCAACCGGTACCGGTTCGGATGTGATGAAACCACTCACTGCTCCAATGATTGGAGGACTCTTAACATCCGCAGTTCATGTTCTCGTAGTTACTCCGATTTTGTTTGCAATAATGAAAGAACATGCACTTAAAAAAGGTAAACTTGAAATTTCCAAAATGGCAGATTGGATGAAGGAAGGAGAAAGCAATGGTTGATGGAATATGGGCGATGGTTGATGGAGGAAGAAAAATGGTTGATGGAAAACGGTTGATGGAAAATGTAAAACAGATTATCAATCTGTTTATGTCCAAATTAATGATAATTCTTCTTTTGCTTTTGATGATTGAGACAAAAGCTCAGTCGGTTGATTCTTTAGTTTCGGAAGCTGTGAAAAACAATCCGCAGTTGAAATCACTTCAATATAGAATCACTGCATCGGAAAAGAAAACCGAATCAATCAACACTCTACCGGCACCGAATCTTTCGGTTGAGTTTTCTCAGGTGCCGACAAGCTCAATCGATATTCTCAATCAATCCATTTCAAACAACTTTGCGCTGTCGCAAATGTTTCCGCTTGGCGGAAAGTTAAGTGCAATGGCGGAAGTTGAAAGAAAGAATACTCTGGTTGAAGGGAACAACTTTGAGATATATAAAATCAATCTTACTACTCAAGTTAAAATGACTTACTACACACTTTGGCTGATTGATAGAAAAATCGAAGTTCAGAAGAAAAATATTTCACTTATTAACGACGTGGTAAAATCGGTTGAATCATCTTACTATACAAATAAGATCAATCAAGCTGATGTATTGACTCTTCAAAGTGAAATAGCATCGAATGAAACACAGCTTTTAATTTTGGAGAAACAAAAAGAAGCTGAGATTTACAAACTCAATAAACTTCTCGGACGTAACCTTGATTCAAAAGAAGTTTATGCAGTCAAAAATTTTTCTGCTGATTCTCTTTTTTCAACTCAATCTAAGCTGGAAGAAATTCTTGCTAATTCAAATCCCTCTCTTAAAAAAATGAGCAGTATGATTGAAATGAACAAAGCGATGATTGACGCCAACAATCGTGAGCTGATTCCCGATTTAATGGTTCAAGGAATGTTTATGAGAATGCCGCGCGGTATGATCTTAACATCACAAAGCGATCTATCAATGCTTGATCCGAAAACGGAAACGATGTATTCACTGATGTTCTCAATCAATCTTCCTTTTGCACCCTGGTCAATCAACAGATACCAAGCAAAAGAAGAAGAATTATACGCTGGTATAAGTAGTGTTGAGTTTGAAAAAACCGATATGCAGCGCGAGATGACTTCTCAATTAAAAACGGCTCTCGTTAAATATAACACTGCCGTTGATTTGATAAAACTTTACAATGAGAAAGTCATTCCACTCTATAGCAAAGCTGCTGAATCGCAAGTCTCGGCTTATCAAAACAGCAGAACCGGTGTCACAACAGTAATTGATTCCTACCGCATGCTATTGATGCAGCAGATGAACTATTACATGTCGCAAGCTGATGCGCAGATGTCCTTAGCTGAAATTGAAATGATGGTTGGGAAAAAGATGGATGAGGTAAGATGGTTGATGGGTAAAGGTTGATGGATGATGGAAAAGATTATTGATTGAAGAAAAATATTTTTAGTTAAAAAGAAGGAGAAATAAATATGAACGCAAAAACAGAAGAATTGTTACAAAGAACATTTTTGTTCGGAGTAAATACTTTAATATTTCTTAATACCTTGCCATACACAATTGCAAATAAAGTTATCGTATACCAATTGGCAAATTCTTCTACTTCAATCGGAGCGAATTATGAAGAGTCGCAAGCTGCGGAATCTAAAGAGGATTTTATTCATAAGATTGGAATTGTTTCTAAGGAAGCAAGAGAATCAAAATTTTGGTTTAGAGTTTTAAATGAATTAGTGAAAGATGAAAATCAGAAAGTGCAAGTAAAGATTTTATTAGAGGAATCAGAACAATTAAGTAAAATCTTTACTTCAATAAAATTAACTTCACAAGAAAATAAAAAGAAGAAATAATATGAAAACAATTAAAAGTATGTTTACATCATCCATCAACCATAGTCCATCATCCATCAACCATAGTCCATCATCCATCATCCATCAACCCTTATACATAGCTTTGCTTTTGGTTACGGTGTTGATAGGCTGTTCAAAGAATGAAAACACAAACGATAAAAAACCCCTTGCTAAAGAGTATTGGACTTGCACCATGCACCCGCAAGTTCACATGGACAGACCGGGTGCTTGTCCGATTTGCGGAATGGATCTAATCAAAAAAGTTGTAGATGAAAAAGTAGAACCTACGACCGATAAAGATATGGCAAATATGGTTACGCTTAGCGGTAAAAAACAAATTCTTGCAAATGTTTCAACGGTAATTGTGAAGAAAGAAAGTCTCCAAGAGCAAGTTACTGCATATAGTTATTTGGATTTTGTTGAGAACAACCGCAAGACAATTTCGGCGCGTTTTAATGGAAGAATTGAAAAACTGTTTGTAGATAAAACCGGTGATTATATTAAGAAAGGTCAGCCGCTGTTTGAAATATACAGTCCGGATTTAGTTCAAGCGCAGAATGAATATTTGATTGCACTAAACAATTCGCCCAACTCCACTTCCCTTTTGAAAGCTTCAAAGAAAAAATTAGAAATTTTCGGATTAACATCAGAGCAGATTCAAACGCTGGATAAGACACGAGAGATAAATTTAACGCTAACTTATTATTCTCCAATAAGTGGAACTGTGATTGAGAAGAAAGTTCAAGAAGGAGTTTATGTAAACGAAGGCACTGCAATTTATGATGTTGCCGAACTTTCAACACTCTGGAATATTGCTGAAGTGTATGAGAATAATTTGTCAAACGTAAAAATTGGAAGTCCGGTTAAACTCCATTTACGTGCTTATCCCGGGGAAGAATTTAGCGGTAGAGTTACTTTCATTTATCCGGTGATAAATTCGCAAACAAGAACTATTAAAGTAAGAAGTGTGTTTTCTAATCACGGAGGAAAGCTTAAACCACAAATGTATGGTGAAACCGTTTTCAACAAAACTAGCGGACAAGGATTACTTGTTCCTACTGATGCAGTTATCATTGCAGGTAAAAGAGCAGTAGTATGGACGAAAACCGGTGACGGAATGTTTGAAGCACGCAACGTTCAAATTGGCAACCGCTTCGGGGATAAATATCAAATCCTTTCCGGTTTAAATGAAGGCGATGAAATTGCAGCAACCGGAGGTTTCTTAATTGATTCCGAAAGCCAACTTAAAACCGGAATGCCAACCGGGCATCAACACGGCGGAACTTCAACACCGGCAGAACAAAAGAAAACATCTTCGGACAAGATGGATGGAATGAAAATGTAATACGATCGTAAACAATAACAATAAACAATCAATAAAAGGAGTTCAAAATGGACACAACAAAATCTCGAAACTTTTTTTCTGCCGTTTTAATTTTGGCGGGAATAATGTTTTACTCGCTTTCTAATTCCACATTTGCCCAAGAGCATAAATCAGCTTGCTGCGGCAGCGGAATGGAAAAAGATGTAGTAGCTATGAATGACGCATCCGGTGATTCAACAAAAAAAATGGATATGAAACACGATATGCACAATATGAAAATGGAAAAACAAAAAAGTGCAGCGACCACCTCAATTGTACGTGAAGGTATAATTAATTTAAAAGCGATTGACGAAAACAAAAATGGAAAAGTATTCCAATGCCCGATGGACTGGAATGTAATTTCTGATGCAGCCGCTAAATGCCCGTTGTGTAAAATGACTTTGAAAGAAGTAACACTTTCCGTGGCTAAAAAGAATCTAAAAGAAAATGGTTTTAAAGTAAAGTAAAGAAATAATAACATTTAAAAAGGGACATTCCAACGAATACACTAATCGGCGGTGTAGGGGTAACTAAATTCTACCCCGCCTGTCAGCTTCTGCCAGTGTAACCTGGCGGATTTGTGTGGGATTTATAAAAATGAAATATTGAAAAGGAATAAAATGAAATATTTTTTAAGGACAGCTATTATCGTTGCAGTTCTGATTGCAGGATACCTTGTTTTCATCTATTCAGGTATATATAATATTAGCGCAATGGTTCCTCACAATAATCTAACTTTATGGATGATGAACACAGTTCGAGAAAATTCAATTAAACACAATGCAGATGATAAAATAAAAATGCCTGATCTTTCTGATAAATCTTTGCTGAAGATGGGTTTCGTTCATTACAGAGAGATGTGTGTTAGCTGTCATGGTGCGCCGGGAATCAAACAAAGTGAATTTGCGGAAGGTCTTTATCCCAATCCGCCTATGCTTTCTAAAGTTGCTAAGGAATGGACACCTCAGCAGCTTTTCTGGATAACTAAAAACGGTTTAAAGATGACAGGGATGCCTGCCTTTGGACCAACACATACTGACGATATGATATGGGCAATCGTCGCTTTCACAAAAACACTTCCGACAATGACTAAGGAGCAATACCAGGTCCTTGATAATGAAACAAAAGGTGAAAGCGACGAAGCGGATTAAAATATTTTTTAAACATTCCCAATACTCGATTGTGTATTTTAATGGAATCGGTATACTGAAGCTGTAAATAAATCAGAGTGTGAAATTCATCAGCAGAAAATATAAGAGAAAATTCATTTTCGCGTATGCCCAAAACAACGGGAACACAATTGAAAAGGAAATATAATATGAAAAACGAACATCAAGATCATAATCATGACTCCCATAATATGAAGCATGAAAACCATTCAGTGATGGATCATTCAGAACATAATGATCAAAGCTCTCATGAAAAGATGTTGAATGTTGAACGAAGCGAAATCCCGCCACTCGGGAAAGAGAAATCCCGCTCTGCGGGAAATCCTAAAAAGGATGATCACGCTAAACATAGCCATTCTGAACATGAGGGACATACGATTGAAGGCTTCAAGAAAAGGTTCTGGATTTCAATTGTAATTACAATCCCCATTCTTATTCTCTCACCTATGATTCAGCATTTTTTCGGACTTAAAGAAGCTTTTCGTTTCGATGGTGATATCTATGTTTTGTTTGCTCTTTCATCTTTCGTCTTTTTTTATGGCGGCTATCCTTTCTTAAAAGGTTTATTTGATGAATTGAAAAAGAAGCAGCCCGGAATGATGACTTTAATCGCGCTCGCAATTTCAGTTGCTTATTTCTACAGTAGTGCTGTTGTGTTTGGTGTTAAAGGTGAAGTCTTTTTCTGGGAACTTGCAACGCTGATTGATATTATGCTCCTCGGGCATTGGATAGAAATGAAATCGGTGATGGGTGCTTCAAAAGCGCTTGAAGAACTTGCCAAACTTATGCCGGATGAAGCTCACAAAATTGATGATGCCGGAAATGTTGTAGAGGTTCATGTTTCTGAACTTAAACATAAAGATAAACTATTAATCAAACCCGGAGAAAAAATTCCCACCGATGGAAAAATCTTTGAGGGTAAAACATCCATCAATGAAGCAATGATTACAGGTGAATCAAAACCTGTTTCAAAAGGTGAGGGAGATGATGTAATCGGCGGATCAATAAACGCTGAAGGTTCAATCAAAATTGAAGTTGAAAAAACCGGAGATGAAACTTTTCTTTCCCAAATTGTAAAGTTGGTTAAAGAAGCACAGGAAAGTAAATCCAAAACTCAAAACCTTGCTAACAGAGCCGCATTCTGGTTAACTATTATTGCAATTACTGCGGGGGCATTAACAATGTTTGTATGGCTTGTGTTTACCGGACAAAGTTTCAACTTTGCTTTATCCAGAACTGTAACGGTAATGGTAATTGCTTGTCCGCATGCTCTCGGGCTGGCGGTTCCCCTTGTTATAGCAGTTTCAACAGCACTTTCTGCAAAAAATGGTTTGCTTATAAGAAATAGAAATGCATTCGAGCAGGCAAGAAATATCAAGGCAATTATTTTTGATAAGACAGGAACATTAACTAAAGGTGAATTTGGTGTGACTGAAACAATATCTTTCAATAACGAATATGATGAAAAAGAAATATTAAAATATGCAGCTTCACTTGAATCTGAATCTGAGCATCCGATTGCTCAGGGGATAGTTAAATCGTCCAATGATAAATATGATTTAAAAGAGTTTAATTCCATTCCGGGCAAAGGTGCCGAAGGTAAAGTGAATGAAAAAGATATTAAGATTGTTAGTCCCGGATATCTTGTAGAAAATAAAATTAAGATTCAACAAAAAGAAAAGATTGAACAATTATCCGGTCAGGGTAAAACCGTTGTGTTTGTACTTATTGATAATAAACTAATCGGAGCAATTGCATTAGCTGATATTATCAGGGAAGAATCGAAGGAAGCGATACAGCAGCTTAAAGCGTTGGGAATTAAACCGATGATGCTCACCGGAGATAACAAACAGGTTGCAAAATGGGTTGCCGACGAACTCGGACTCGATGAATATTTTGCTGAAGTCCTTCCCGATAAAAAAGCAGAGAAGATTAAAGAAGTGCAGAACCGTGGAATGATCGTTGCAATGACAGGCGACGGTGTGAATGATGCACCCGCACTTGCACAAGCAGATGTCGGTATTGCCATAGGTGCAGGAACGGATGTTGCTGTTGAATCAGCAGATATAATTCTTGTGAAGAATAATCCAAAAGATGTGGTTTCATTAATAAAATTTTCACGAGCCACTTATAAAAAAATGATTCAGAATTTAATTTGGGCAACAGGTTATAATATTATTGCTATTCCTCTTGCTGCCGGAGTTTTATATTCAGCAGGAATAGTTTTGAGTCCGGCATTAGGTGCAGTGCTAATGTCTGCAAGTACGGTTATTGTTGCTATTAATGCGAAACTTTTAAAAGTGCAGTAATAAAAATCATTTTTCAGACAAAAGCTATGATAATTTGTTTCAATGATCTACTAATTAGCTGTGTGGGGAAAAACCTACGCAGCTAATTTCTGTGTGAAGATAAGGTGCAGTTTTTTTCTCTGTTCCGAAATGAAAGAGGGGATTGATGCTAAGTTTTCATTCTCAAAAGGTTTTTTTGTGGAGAATTCCAATATGTAATCCATCCCCGATTCAAGATTTTCTTTAAATGTTTTAAGATAGTTTATTCCCGCTTCGTTGAGTTCCGTTGTCTTTAAAAGATTTTCAAAATAGTTCACGTACAGTTCAACTTCCTGGCAAAACATGTGCGGACGCTCTTTAGACACAAGCGATTCGCCTCTACCATAAATATGGTCTATCATTTCTCTTAAAGTATATTCTTTACTCCACCAAACGATATTTGGTCCGGGACAAATTGCTTGAGGCGTTAGTCCTCTCTTTTGAATACCAAGAGCCATTAAAGCGCTGTTCCCGAGGTGTTCGCACAAACAAACTTTTTCGACAGCCTTCATTTTTAGTTCATCTTTTTCAAAAGAAGAAGTTTCTAATGTTGAAATTGAGTTGAATTTTTTTAAGAGAAATTCCGTTGACGCAGTGCAAATTGGTTTTCCTGCTTTACCGTTAGATAGGTCTGAATATTCCTTGTTGGAGACAAGAAAACCTTTTGGGCAGGATGAACCGGGTTTTTGTTGGGTGGATTTTTCTTTGGTCCAAACTTCAGAACCGGTATTCCGGAGATTGTTAAACGGCACACCGAGAGGAGAAACACTGCTTAAATAAAGGTCTTCCTTTTTTGCGTTCTTTAACAATTCAAGAGTATCGCTATCAACACAAGTCGCTTCGGGAACCAATAGGAACGGGCTTCCCCAGCCAACCGAATCGCATCCGAAATCTTCTACTAATCTTTTTGCTTCACCGTCTGTTCCTACTCCACCCTGAACAGTGATGAGCGGCTCGTCTTGTTTAGCTTTTTCAGGATAGTCCAATCCGACTTTTTCATAGAAACTTTGGATGATAGGTTGAAGCTGGGTAGTTAAGAGTTCTTTCTTTTCGTGGAATTCTTTTAAAATTGAAGGAAGCAATAATCCTTGAGAAGCAAAAGCGTGTCCGCCGCAATTGAGACCTGATTCAATTCTGAACTCACTTATCTCTAATCCCTTCGAAGCTAAAAATTTTCCTTGAATTAAAGCGGAACGAAAATCGCTGACCTTAATCGTGATCTTCTTTTTCAAATCACCGGTTGTATCTCTATAAAAATCTTGAAATTTTGAAATGTATCCGTATAAGCCGCGATTAAAACCTGCAGAAAAAACCACAGAAGAATTTAAACAGCTATTTGCAAACCCGCGCAGCGCAGCCTTTGCATCACTATATTCTTCGCTGAGCATTTGTCCCGCTTTGTCATAATTAGTCTTATCAAGTTTTGCCATAATGTTTACATCAATGGAACCGGGATGGATTAATTTTGTAAGTTCATCGGCAAAATTGATTCGTTCAAAATCATCTTTCATTTTTAAAAGTTTTACATAAGCCGATTTTACGGGACTGCTATCGGGAAGCATCTCAAAGTATTTGCTTTTTTCGTTATGTTCAAAAAAAGGCTGCTTTTTTATTTCTTCAATTTTTTGATGAACAATTTTTGAAACGACATCCAAATAAGCGGTTATTCTCTTTGATCTTCCATCAGGTTCAAAGCGCATGATCGGGAGATATGGAAAATTAAACTTTTCGCAATAATATTTTCTGATCCGTTCGATAAGCAGATCATCTACAATTGAGATTACTGATGAAATACCATAGTGGGCAACACGAATCGGAGTGTCCATTGAAAAGCCGGTTCCCATTACGGGAATATGAAATGAATGATAACTTTTGTCCATAGAAACTTCTTGGTGAATCAACATTCTCGGTTTGTGACCCGCCTCCGGCAGGTTAATGGATGAAAATGATGAAAGGTGAAACATTAATGATTACGTAAGGTAAACTAATTACATTTATTAGAAAAACCAAACCAAAAGAAGGGGATTGGGAGTGGGTAAATTGATTGTAAAACCGTAATTATATCTGATAACTAAACAAATTAAAAAATTTTGATAATCCGTGAAGGTACCTTAACGGAAAATGGTTTTAATAAAATTAACAGTCAGTATATTCAAATTAAGGTTTGATTTATTATAATTATCCGGTAAACAATTTTAGTAAACGGATAGGGAATACTAATTAACCCGTGAATAATTAAAATAAATCGTAAAAAAATTACAACTAATCGGTAAGTAATTACAATTAATTGGTAATTAATTATAATTATCAGATAGTTTTTAGTAATTATATCTTCGTTTTTGGAGTAAAAACGAAGCTATTTGGGAATTAACCCGATTTTTAATTAAATTGAAAAAGTAAAATGTCTTAAAAGGGATATTATTTTAGTGAGTTGGTAAAATAAAATATTTTTTTAACTTTGTTTTAGTATTTCCCTCTATTGTTAAAATAGACGGGGTAACAAAGCTATCAAAATAAGTATTTTTTTCGGAGGAGATCATGCCCTTATTTTTGAATGTGTTTCTTGTGCTTGGTTTTTTTACAAATCTTTTACTTCTATTCCGGTTTAAAAGAAATAAATATTTTTTGTTTCTTTTATTGGCTTTTGTAGTCAATCCTAATTATTATTTATTAATCACTTCTCACACCCCTATATCTTTAGCGGTAATTCCATTCTTAAGCCCGGCATCATTGATAGCTTTTCCAAGAAGAGGACTTAAATATTCAGTCTTGTTATTCCTCGGATTTTTAATTCTTACTCCCCATTTAGGAACAAACAACCTAATTCCACTGCTGATAATCACTCTTAGTTTAGCTTTCATCATTATTTGTCTTTGTGAGGATCTGCATATCGAAATTATGTCCAAGTGCCGGATTCCTCTATTTCTACCTATACTAATTGTCGAAACATTAAGAAATACAATCTTCTTTTACTTCTTTTATGAGAACCAACAACTACTGAAGATACTTTCTCCAATCTCAATGATGTTGGGAACGATTTTTATGATATTAATGGTCTATTATGGACCGGAAAGAAATTTAAAATACTCATTTAGTAAAAAAGAAGATGAGAATGAGGGTGATGAGGATATAAACCATAACCCACAAAATTTGCTTACTCCGCAATTCTCCGGGAATAAATCGTTTAATAGGTTGACAAACATGGAAACCAAAGTACTTTCTCTTTTGGCTTAAGGGTATAGTGATAAAGAAATCGCTCAAACCTTGTTTGTCTCTGCAAGAACGGTTTATTTCCATATAAATAATCTAAAGGATAAACTTCAAATTGATAAATCCAGCCACCTGATAAAATTTGCTGTAGAAAACCGCAAATTAATAATGAAAACAGACAAACCTGCACAAAGTAATAGTATAGTGAAATGAAAAACCATCAAAAGTGATAGTTGAAAACTATCATTTTTACCAGTGTTTTTTCTTCGTTTTACTATTAATTTT
>Ga0210050_1002501_pt1 | contig 17566 bp, 13 predicted proteins | sample CryGey132114_all_FD_185463 | JGI IMG/M metagenome (GOLD analysis project Ga0210050, IMG submission 185463) | Groundwater microbial communities from aquifer - Crystal Geyser CG22_combo_CG10-13_8/21/14_all (SPAdes) (version 2) | ecosystem: Environmental > Aquatic > Deep subsurface > Groundwater ...
AACTTTTGAACCAAGTTCGACAATTTGGCAAAAATTACAAAGCTTCTCACAAGGCAATTAATGTTTATTATTACAAAACACCAAAGGTGCAAACACTATAACAACAATTAGCAAAAATGTCAAGAAATGTACTGCTGAGGAATTAAACCTTGTCCGCCTTGCCGTGCACACCTTGGGCTGTGGGCGGATTAATTTGATTTAATTATAACATTTTTTAAGTTCTATGGGAAACATTTAAATAGTGTTATATAATTTATAATTTTATGCCAAAATCAAAATAAACAAATATTAACAATCTTCCAATACAATATGACCTATGACACAAACAAAAAGTATGTTATAATCATTACACACTCTAAACAAAAAATATGCTCTCCAAATCTCTACTAGAAAATATCCTAAAAAACTATTTCAAAATAGATGCTGAAAAAATAAAACAATACAGTCTGACAGCCAAAGAGAGAAAAATGTCTTTGGAAGAATACCTAATTGTTGAAAATATCATAACAGAGGATGGTCTCTACAAATTCTTGGCTGAAAATTTCCAAAATGAATATATAGAATTGAAGGGAAACGATATCAATCTAGAGATTTTGAATATCATCCCCGAAGAATTTGCCCACGAACACCAGGTAGTGTCCTTCAAAAAAACCGAAGATGAACTGGATGTAGCAATGCTTGACCCCAACGATATCCAAACTATTGAATTTTTGAGACGAAAAACTGGACTTTCTCCAAAAATCTATGTTACTACACCCAGCACTATCAAAGAAGTCCTCCAAAAATACCACGCCAACATTGAAAATGATGAAGTCATCATGCAATTAAATGATGAATTAGGTAACAACAATACTACAGACAAAAAAGATTTGAAAAAAATTGCCGAAGAATTACCTATTATCAACATTGTCAACTCTATTTTGGAACATGCTGTACTTGAAGGTGCTAGTGATATTCATATTGAGCCGACCGAAAAAGAAGTAGCTGTACGCTATCGTATTGATGGTATCTTGAAACAAGTCATGTCTCTACCAAAATTAGTACAAAATGGTATCATGGCTCGTATCAAAATATTGTCACAATTGAAAATAGACGAACACATGCTACCGCAAGATGGCCGTTTCAAAATAAAGCTAAGCGATGAAAAACTTTCTTTTCGTGTTTCAGTGATGCCAGTCTATGACGGCGAAAAAATAGTTATGCGTCTTTTGCACGAAGGACAAAGGGCTTTGAGTTTGGAAAATTTGGGTTTCTTACCAAAAATCCAGCTTCTAGTTGAAGAATCTATCAAAAAACCTCATGGTATGATCTTGGTTACTGGTCCTACTGGAAGCGGTAAGACTACCACCCTATATTCTATTTTAGGCATATTAAACAAACCAAGTGTTAACATTTGTACTATTGAAGATCCTATTGAATATCATGTAGCTGGTATCAACCAAAGCCAGATAAATCCCAAAGTTGGTTTTTCTTTTGCTTCAGGCCTACGTGCTTTTTTACGTCAGGATCCAGACATTATAATGGTTGGGGAAATTCGTGATCAAGAGACAGCCGAAGTAGCAATACACGCTGCCATGACTGGGCATTTGGTACTTTCTACTCTCCATACCAACGATGCCCCTACTACTTTACCACGTCTTGTGGATATGGATATTCCTCCATTTCTAGTCGGCTTTACCACCAATATTATTATTGCCCAGCGTCTGGTCAGAAAAATCTGTAAAAACTGCAAGAAACCATACACTCTTTCTGTTGAAGAGATAAAAGAAATAGAAAAGATGCTTCACAAAAAAACTATCAAAGATTTATTGATTGACCAAGAAATTAAGGATGAAGAGACACAGAAAAAAATATCTGAAATGACTTTTTTTCGTGGGGAAGGTTGTAATAAGTGTGGTACTACTGGTTACAAAGGACGTATGGGAATTTATGAAGTATTAGTAGTCACTGATGAACTTACCAGACTTATCAACGAAAGAGCTACAGCTCAAGATATCAAAGATTTTGCTGAGAGTCATGGTATGGTGAACTTGTTTGAAAATGGAATTATACAAGCAAAATTAGGTACTACAACCTTAGAAGAAGTACTACGTGTCACCAAAGAATAAAAAATAAAATAAAAAGACTATGTCTGGCAAAAAACCAAAAAAAGAATTATCACCTTTTGAAAAAAAACTAAACAATTTTATTATTCAACATTTTGTCAAAGTAAAAACCATTGATAAAATGTTTTTTTTGGAACATCTAAAGACTATGTTATCGGCAGGACTTTCCCTTATTGAAGGTTTGGATGTTTTGAGTAAAGAAATAGAAAATAAAAAATTAAAGTCGGTTGTTGAAGGTATAAAAAATGGTGTAGAAAATGGTAGTCAATTTAGTTCAGTATTAGCCCAATATCCAAAAGTATTTCCACCAATTTATGTCAAAATGATTGCTTCTGGAGAGATTTCTGGAAAACTAGAAAGTTCACTAGAACAAGTTGTCACCCAAATGAAAAAGAACTACGAACTTACTTCTAGTATCCGTGGCGCTATGATTTATCCAGCTGTTATTCTCGTAGCCATTTCTGCTGTGGGTATTTTGATGGTTACTTTTGTTCTACCAAAATTGATGATTATGTTCAAAGACGTTGATGCTGAATTACCTCTGCCAACAAAAATTCTGGTCACTATTACTGACTTCGCCAGCAAACCATTCAACATGATCCTTTTGTTTTCAATTTTGATAGGCAGTATTAGTTTATTTATCTTTTTTTTAAAAAAATATCCAAAATTCAAAAGATTTGTACATCGTATAAATCTAAATTTGCCAATTGTCGGTAAAATTATCAAACAAATTAATTTAGCGAGATTTTCTCTAACTATGTCATCACTACTCAAAAGTACTATTCCTATTATAGAAGCTGTGGATATTAGCTCTGAAATTTGTAGTAATACTGGCTATCAGGATTCCCTGAAAGTGGCGGGAGAAAAAATAAAACAAGGCATCAATCTTTCCCAAACACTACGTGAATTTGACAAACTCTTTCCACCAATGGTAACTGAGATGGTAATGGTTGGAGAAAGAACTGGTGAAATAGATAAACTGTTGGAAGAACTTGCCAAATTTTATTCCAATGAAGTTGACAAAACTATGAAAAATTTTTCTACCATCATAGAACCAGTTATAATAATACTACTTGGTCTTGGTGTTGGTGGTATTGCTGTGGCTGTGGTCATGCCAATTTACAGTTTGACTCAAGCTTTTTAAGTACAAAAATAATAAACTCATATATTTTGAATTATGTTTAGTAGCGTACCTTTTCCAGGGGCTTTTGGTTTAGACATCAGCGATCTATCCATCAAGCTGGTACAATTAGAAAATATTTCCAACATCAAAGATGGGCCTTCTTTTAATTTAAAAAATATTAGAAATATTTCCCTACCTCCTGGACTAATTATCAATGGTGAGATTACTCAAGAAGCCCAAGTAGTTCACTATATACAAAAACTTTTACAAGGTCGCGGTGGCCAAGAAAAAAAAATAAAAAGCCCTTGGGTAGTAATCAATTTGCCAGAGACTCACACTTTTATAAAGTTAATTACTTTGAACAAAAACATCAATGAAGTAATCCAAGATGACGTTGAAATAGAAGCCCAAAAATATATTCCTTTTACAGAAAAGGATGGACACTATCTTGATTGGGAAGCTATACCAATGATTGAAGAACCAAACAAAACCAAAATAATAATGGTAGCAGCCCCAAAAGCTATTACTGAAAGTTACGTTTCTCTAATCGAAAAAGTTGGTTTGAACCTTATTGCCATAGACGTGGAATCACTATCTATTGCCAGAGCCATGGTCACAGCTGACAAACAATATCAAAATGAAGCACGGGCTCTATTAGATATCGGTGGTACTAGATCAAATATCATTATTTATGACAATGATACTGTCCAATTCAGTGCCACATTACCTTTTTCTGGCGAGTTATTGACTACGGCTATTGAACAAAAACTAGCTATCACCCACGACAAAGCCGAACAATTAAAATGCCAATACGGATTGAAATACCAAGACCAGGTCAAAGTTTGGACAGTACTCATGGAACAAACCCAAAATTTTATTGAACAAATAAAAAAAGACATCTACTTTTATTACAGTCACTTCCCAAATACCAATACTATCAACCACATTACCATGTGTGGAGGAAGTTCTATTTTACAAAATCTGGACAAAGTTTTGACCAATGAATTAAAAATAGAATGTAAGCCTGGACGAGTCTGGAAAAATTTGAATAGCAACAAAGTCATACACCTACCTTATGAAGAGTCCATCAAATATGCTACAGCTATTGGCCTTGCCTTGAGAGCAGCTGATAATCCTTTTACCAAAAGTGATTCAATCTAATATGTACCCACTAAGAATAAACCTACTAACCGAAGACAAAAAAGATCGCCTTGTCCACATGGCTCAGTTTAAATTTATTCAAAATATTTTACAAGTATTTTTTTTAGCTATTAGTTTTATAGCTATCTCTTTGCTATTTTCTGAAATTTTGTTACAAAATTATTATAGTGCTATCACCCAAAACACTATTAACATCAGTAGTAAATACACTTCTAAATCAAGGGAAATAGCGGACATAAACAAACTAATAAAAAGAATAAATAATGCTCAACAAAAATACTACAAGATTACTCCTACCATTATGGATATGGCATCTTCCGAACCAGAAGGTATAACCTTAAATTCTCTAAACATAAGCTATAGCAAAAAAACAGTTGCTTTATCTGGTACGGCTAGTACAAGAGAAGCTTTTTTGAATTTTCAAGAAATACTAAACAACAATCCTCTTTTTGTGCATGTAGAATCACCAGTTTCTGATCTTACCAAAAAAGAAAACATCTCTTTCAATATCAGTGCCAACCTCAAATAATATGAAAAAGAAAAATCCCATCTACAAAATTGTTTCGTCCACTCTGGGGATTATTTTGCTTGCCATTCTGATTACTATAATAATAATTTTACCAAGTATAAACTATATAAAAAATATAAAACAAGACATACAAACTATCGAAAAAGAGTCAGCTGATCAATATAACAAAATAAGATTATTAAAAAAATCTATTGCTGAGTTGGATACTATCAATAAAAATACTGTCGCTCTGGAACAAAGTTTGATAAACAAAGATGATGCCATAAATCTAATCAAAGAATTTGAAGATATGGCGACAGCCCAACATATTGAACAAAACCTGACTATAGCTTCTGGACAAAATGACAGTATTCTCTTTACTTTCAAAACCAAAGCAAGTTTTTATAGCACTCTACAATATTTGAATTCCTTAGAACATTTGCCCTTTTATATTACAATGGACAACCTCAATTGGACCAAAGTAGATGCGACTAATGTATCCTTAAATTTTGAGGCTACTATTTTTACCAAATAGCTATGCAACTTTTTCCAAAAAAAACTAATAAAAAAATGGAGACTATAAGGCAATCCCGTGATTATACTCGCCTCAAAAAAATAAAAATTTTTAATATTTTTTTGTTAATAGTAGTTTTGACCACTCTAAGCACGACCTTTTGGTTTATTTACAATTATGTTTATAAAACTCTAAACCAAATACAAGATGTAGCTCTAATAAAAAACATTGAAAAAATTGAAACTATCAATTTCAAAATATATGAAGAAACCATTACAACTTGGCAAAATAAAAATGTTGCTTTAGATATTTTGACACCTAAGAGAGACCTCTTCAACAAAACACTATTTATACCAACTTCTACACCAGAAATAACAGAAAACACAACAACAACAACAAAAACTAGTACCCCAAATTGACATTAAACCAAAATCAGTGTAGTCTTCTCAAATCAATACATAAACGTGTATAAATCAACATATCCGCGTATTATATGCAATATCTCTTTGAACTAGGACATCAACCACACATCTCAACCGCCGAAGTCTTGGCGGTTTTAAAGCACGCCAAAATAAAAAGCAAAATACTAGAAAACAAAAATGATTTCTTTATTTTGGAATTAGAAGCAGAAGAAAAACAAATAGAAAAACTGGCTCAAAAATTTGGCGCTATTATCCAAGTTGGTATAAAATTTGAAAGCACAGAATTTCCCCAACAAATTATTTCAAAATATCTACAAACCAAAGAAACTGGCAAAATCAATTTTTCTATTTCTCCAACCAATAACAAACTAGCGATTACTATAAAAAAAGAGTTGAAGGCTCTCGGCAAATCTGTGCGTTATATTGAAACCAAAAATACAGCTAGTATTTTACACAATAAACTGATAAAAAGTAAAAGTCATTTTACAGTTTTTCAAAACAATGTTTACAAAACAATTTATATCCAAGATATAGAAGGTTTCAGTGCTCGCGATTATGATAGACCAGTGAGTGACAATATCTCTGGTATGCTCCCACCAAAACTAGCCAGAACTATGATCAATCTGTCTGAGGTAGATAATGACAAAGTCTTGCTCGATGCTTTTTGCGGTTCAGGTACAGTGCTAAACGAAGCATTATCTCTAGGTTTCAAAAACGTTATCGGCAGTGACATCAGCGAAAAAGCCGTGCAAGATAGTGAAAAAAATATTTCATGGTTAATAGCTGAAAATAATTTACAAAATGTCAAAACCAATATTTTCTTAAGTCCGAGTACTGAGCTTAGTAGTAAACTAAAACCACAAAGTGTGGACGTTATAATTTCTGAACCATACATGGGCAAACCTCTACACGGACATGAACCGAAAATAATACTCGACAAACAAATAGAAGAATTGCAAGCACTATATATTTCTACCTTCAAAACATTTCACAAAGTACTCAGAGCCGGTGGCACCATAATTTTTATTATTCCAAAATTCAAATTTGGTAATGTCTGGCTACAAGTAAGATGTCTCGACGAAATAAAAAATCTAGGATTTGAAATTGAAAATTTTGCCAATGGTGAACGTTCACTTCTCTATCATCGCTCAACTCAATTTGTTGGCAGAGAAATTTGGAAGTTTAAAAAAGTTAATTAGTTCCAGCCAGAGGCTGGTCAGCCTCTGGCTGATATTAGTTTATTTGTAACTCAGGACTTTAGTCCTGACAAACTTCAAAAGCAAAGACAAGCTATAAAAAGCTTGTTTTTGTTTTGTAAAAAGGAGTGGCGAACGTAAGTTCGCCCCGTTAAAAATACACGGCGAACTTACGCTCACCATTCCTTTTTTGTAAATTCCCCTCCCTTTTTAAGGGAGGGGTTAGGGGTGGGTTTCTTCACAAAAAATCCTCACCTAATTCTTGACATAATAATATGATACACTTTTTGGTCGCTCGGAATCAACTTCCACCGAGCGAGGAGGTTTTTTGTGTCGATTTTTGAAACCCTTTTGGCGATTTTCGCCACGTTGGCCTTGTTCGACGTGGCGGATGAACTTCGTAGGATAAGAAAAGTCATGGAAGAACACAAAAAAGAATGACCCAACAACAAGCCAGCCCGCGCCGGAGACCGAGACAACATCGGTCCGACGCGGGGAGGCGCACACACATTATTTATATAAAAACAAAAACTAGCATCAAAGCTAGATTTTTTATTATCTCAATTTTTTCTCAATCTTATCTCTATTTATTCGTAATTTGTAAATCTATATATTAATACCAAATCAACAGATCAACTAACTTTTCTCTCAAAATAATTATTCCCGCTCTCATATTTTTTAAACTAAAAAACTTTTGGCTATTGGCTATGAACTATTACGTCGCCACATGAAAATACACAGTATCTCCATCTTCCACCACATATTCTTTTCCTTCAAGACGCAATTTACCACTAGTTTTAATTCCACTCCAACCTTTGTATTCTACAAAATCTTTCCAATTTACCACATCTGCTTTGATATAACCTTTGATAAAATCTGTATGAATGACACCTGCCGCCTCTGGACCTTTTGCTCCTTTTTTTACAGTCCAAGCTCTAGTCTCAGGTTCACCAGAAGTAAAATATGTAACCAGGTCTAGAAGTTTATAACCAGCTACCACAAGTTTATCAAGTCCAGTTTCAGTAATTCCCAAGTCTGCCATATAGGCTTTGGCATCTTCTTCTCCAAGCTCAGCCAATTCAGCTTCCAGCTTAGCACTTATTTCTATATATGGACCATCTAGATTAAATTCTTTTTTAGTTCCGACACTTGCTTCATCAATATTGACGACATAAAGCATTGGCTTCATAGTGATAAGATGTAAATCACGCAAAATTAATTCTTCATCTTCTCCAATAACAAAAGACCTATCGCCTTCCAAAGTCCTAGCAGGTTTTCCAGCTTGAAGATGTGCATCTATTTTTTCAAGCAAAGCTAATTCTTTGGCAAGTTCTTTTGCCATTACACCTTTAGCATTTTTACGAGTTTTATCCAGACGTTTACTGACGGTCTGCCAATCAGTCATAATTAATTCTAGATTTATCACTTCACTATCATCTTTGGGATCGACTTTGCCATGAACGTGAGTCACATTTCCATCAGTAAAACCACGCACCACTTGAACAATAGCATCAGTCTCACGAATATGTGACAAAAATTTATTTCCCAAACCTTCTCCTTCTGAAGCACCTTTGACAAGTCCAGCGACGTCAACAAATTCAATAGCTGTTGGTACTATTTTGTGAGATTTGGAAGTGGTAGATAATGGAAGAAGTCTTTCGTCTGGTACTTCTACTACCCCAACATTAGGTTCAATCGTACAAAAAGGATAGTTAGCAACATCAGCTTGTTTACTTTTGGTAAGTGCGTTAAAAAGTGTAGATTTACCGACGTTTGGTAGTCCGACGATGGCGAGTGATAGCATAGGGTGGGTTGTGCCATCCCGATCCTCCGAAGCTCTGTGAAACAAGAGCGTAGGTGGAAAGGGATCTTTCTTAAGATAAATATATTTAAAAAATATAAACTTTCAAAAGAGGTAAAAGACTTTTTTGAACATTTAATGAGGTCATTCTATTACAAAAACACCTTTTAGTCAATGTTAGAAGAGAAAAACAAGAACTTTTAAAATACAAAAGGAATGACGAAATGAATCTGAAAGAACGAATTTCGTTACAACGCTGGATAACGAATTTCATTATTACACATTCCCTGCCTGCAGGTAGGCAGGAATTCGTCACTCCTAAAATACTTTTTTTATTTTTTAAAATTTACATGTCAAATAAAAAATCCCTTAGCCAAAAGCTTTGGGATTTTTTATACACTATTTTTATGCTTTTTTATAAAGATCACTTCCCCAAAAGTAACAACACCAATCCTACCATTCCAACAGACAAACTCTTTACCTGTTCCACTGCCTGCAAAAATTCTTGATAATTTTTTTCTATCAACTTTTTATTTATGGTAAAACCTTTTGTTAGGTGCTCTTTGAGTGTTTTGGTAGCCCATTGCCTAAATTTAGTAGCTGTCTTGGAATTCACTCTATAGCCAAACGAAATGACCATATCTAGATTATAATGCTTTGTTAAGTACTTTTTTCCGTCGTCGGCAGTTATCCGGAATTCCCGGATAACTGAATTTTCCTCCAACTCTCCCGTATTAAAGATATTTTTAACGTGTTCATTCACAGTTCTCACATCCACACCAAAAACTTTGACGAGTTGCTTCTGCGTCGCCCAAATAGTTTCTTTTTTTACATCAGACTCAAAAGCGATTGCACCGTTTTTGGCCTGATAAATTATCATTTTCTTTTTTTTCTTTCATACAAATTTAAAACAAAATTACACATCCGTTAGCTGAATAATCCGTAAATCCGTATCCTGCCTGCCGGCAGGCATGGTATCAGTATATCCGCACTGTTATTTCTTCTCCACATCATGCTTCCCAAACTGTCCCCGCAAAGCCGAGACGACTTGCCCAGCATAATCTGGATTTTTTTGTGATTGTTTACGGAATTCAAAAGAATCTTTGATAACTTTGGTTTTCAATTTCATTTCTTCGGCAGTTTTGACTGTCCACTCACCTTCACCATTACTATCTACTTTGCCACTTATCTTTTTGAGACCAGTTCCATAAATTTCAAAAGCATCATAAAGCCAACCAACAAGTCTAGATTCAATGACACTACCATTATTATAAACACTGGTAATTTTTTTCAAATCAAGTTTATAATTTGATTTTTTCATAATATTGAAACCTTCACCTATAGCTTGCATCATACCATATTCAATACCATTGTGAACCATCTTTACAAAGTGTCCCGCACCAGAGCCTGGGAAAAATTCATAACCATTAGTCAGAGATATATCTTTGAAAAGTGTCTCGGTATATTTGAAAACTTTTTTGTCACCACCAATCATAACACAGGCACCTTTGCGTGCACCACCAGGACCGCCTGATACTCCAGCATCAAGAAAATGGATGCCATATTTTTGTAATTTTTTAGCACGTGAGACAGAATCTTTGAAATATGAATTTCCACCATCTATAATAATATCACCTTTTTCCAAAAAGTTTACCAAACCTTCTTTTTTATCAAAAATAGCATCTTCCACAGGTTTACCATTTGGCAACATCAGCCAGACAATACGAGGATGTACAAGTTTGTCTACCATTTCTTTTATTCCTTTAGCCCCAATCAAACCCACGCTTTCCAATTTTTCTGTTACTTCCCAAGTTCTATTATGTCCAACCACTTTCCAACCTTTTTCCAACAAATTTTGAGCCAAACCTCCACCCATACGACCAAGCCCCATAATAGCAATTTCTTTTTTGAAATTTTTTTCGTTAGTTAAGAAAAAGTCTTCAGCAATATCCACAATTTCTTTGTCGTCTACTTTGTAAGTATGAAGTGGTGTCATTCTTTTTTCCCAAGCTTGAGTAATTGGATCCACGATTTCCCATTCACTCAAAACTTCTTTTTTTGTCATGAACCAACGTTGTTGTCCCAAAATAGCATCATAAAAAAGTTTGGCATATTCTTCCACATAAGGAAATTTTGATTGTTTTTTATAAAGCAAAAATTTGAAATCACGTTTTTCCAACACATCTTCAAAACCTGGTTGCCTTTGCCAAAATTCAATATTTATTTCTTGACTTGGTGCAAAAGAAAAAACTACTTTGTTTTTGGCCGGACCAGTTGGTTGACACCAAATACAAGGCTCACGGTCTTTGAAAGTGACAACAACTTCTTTTTTGGCAGGGCCCAATCTCTTACCAGCTTCAATATAAATAGGCACATCACTCCAACGCAAAGATTCAATGTTTAATTTTAATTTGAAATAAGTTTCTGTTTCTGATTTTTTTTCCACTCCCTCAATTTTGTCATAACCTTCATACTGAGCACGAAAAGTATTTTGTACTACTTCTTCGGTATTCATGACAGTGACTTGTGACAACAATTTTTCCCGCATCTCACGTACACTTTCGGCACTAGCATCACGAGGATCGTCCATAGTAAGCAGTGCCAAAACAGAAAGCAGATGATTTTGTCCCACGTCACGCAAAGCTCCGACTTTGTCATAAAAATTTCCGCGAGTTTCTACACCAATACTCTCTAATAGTTTAATTTCAATTTTTTCTATTCTCTTGTTATTCCAATCTTCTTCCAAAAAATTATTAGAAAAACGAAAATTGAAAATTCCCTGTACCATTTCTTTACCAAAATAATGATCAATACGATATATTTGTTCGTCCTTGAGTACACTCAAAGTTTTTTCCAAATTCACTGCACTATTTTTGTCATAACCAATTGGTTTTTCTACAATCACACGAGCCCAACCCATATTTCCACCACAAGGATCACTAAGTTTTGTACGTTTCAGATTACTGACAATTTCATGCATGAAATTTGGTGGTACAGCTAGATAATAAAGTTTGTTAGCACAAATTTTCCATTCATCTTCTACTGATTTTACTTTGTTTCCCAAATTTTCAAAACTTTTGGCATCAGCAAAATCTCCTCTGACATATTCAAAAAGTTTCAAAAAATTTTCTACTTGTTTTTCTTGTTTTACAAAATTCATTTCTTGCAAAACAGTAAATATTTTTTTACGAAAATCTTTGTCGCTAATCTCACGACGCGCAAAACCAAGAATTCTAAGATGTTTTGGCAATCTTTTTTGTTTGTAGAGAAAAAATAAAGAAGGCACAATTTTGTGTTCCATCAAATCTCCGGTCGCCCCAAAAATTGTAAAGATTGTTGGAACTTCAGGAATGTTAAATGTTTTATGTTTCATACAAAATTTTTTTTATGTCAAAAAATTATTTCCTTGTCATATTGCCAAATTGTCGTACTGAAAACCACAATATAACAATTGGACAATGTGACAATGGACAAAAATATTAAAACGTTTATACATAAATAATCTAACAACTAAACTACTCGCATTTGTCTATTCTACGATAGGTTTAATCTCATATCCAAAAATTTCGGAAGCCTTTTTACAATAAGCTGCGATACCTTTTTGGAAATATGGAGGATAAGCACCTTGGACTTTTCCAAGTACATAATAAACTATAGCCAAAAATCCAGCATAATTTATCTCTCTTGGTAAAGTAATGTGCATCCTATTCTTGACGGGTCCATAATACTTATTTTCTTCACCAAAACTAATAAAAAGTTCTTTGTCGCTACGTACCACAGTCTTAGCATGCTTACTTTCTTCAAAAGTAAAAACTCTACCAGATACTGCCGGCTGAAACATTTCATCAAACTTGGTCAAAAACATACCTTTCATTTCTGAAAATTTTTCTGGTACCAATAAATAGTACGCATCATACTTAGCAAAATCTTTCTTTATTTCTTTTTGTGTTTTTTTCAAAATGAAATTATAAATATGGGCAGGATCTTCATGAGTGTGACCAAACATCATACCCATATAAGTTGAGGTATTATAGGTATAAGGTTCACGATTTTTTGGGAAGACAAACAAATTTTCTTTTACAATATATTTTTTGGCAGGAGCATTTTCGTTGTTAGTTATAAGAAATGTAGTTATATTTCTTTTCTTTAGTTCTCTCGCAATCAAGATAGCATGTTTACTTCCAGAAGCTGAAATAAGTATTGCACCATCAATTCCTTTAATATTATTGAGCTTGTCTAAAAAATTACTTTCATCAGCAAACACCACATCTCTATCTGAAAACAAAACCCTGCCAGTAAAAGCCGCATTCACACTACCAACAACCAAAGGTTTTTTGAATTTGACACTATATTCTGGCAATTTAGCAGATACAAAAAGTTCCAAAGCCCCCAAAACGGCCACATCCAAGTTTGGAATATTTTTGACAGTAAAATTTTTTAATGTTTCAATGTTCTTATTCATATAAAAAGATTAATTATTACAAAATCAGTATAACATTTTTTGTATAGATTTGTTAGTTGTTGATAAATAGATATTTATAAGAACATTACAAAAAAATAAAGTTATAAAAAACATTTTACTTGTATTTATATTTAAATCATTTTAATACTTTTATGTTTTAATGTTTTTATGACACTTGTCTACACCAATCTATACAAATAAACATTGACAATCTTAATTTAAAAGTATTATACTAAAAATATCTCTGACACTTCGCAAGGAGGTAAAAAATGCGAAAAAGAGAAGGTTCTGAAGAAAATATTGACTTCTCTAAAGTCTGCGTCTGCGGAGGAGAATCCGTGCCTGACTACAAGGCCGGCTACCCCGCGCGACGTTGTGTTGATTGCGACAAGATTTGGTATTTTACCAAATGCATTGTTTGCAAAACTACCCTTGACGAGCGCTTCGCGAAGGAATGCCATGTCTGTCATAAGCTCCACTGCCCAAATTGCGGAAGCTGTGACCCCTCAGGTGTTTGCACCTGCAAAGGGTTCTGCTGATCAGTGACCAAGCCCGTTGCGAAATGCTCGGGCTTCACTGTTTAGAAAAAAATTATCTAAAAACAGTTCAAAATAGGACTGTTTTTTATTTTTAGACCTTTATAATTAAGTATTTTTATAACATTTGTCTAGAAAACTCTATACAAATGTGGATAAACCTGGGGAAAAGATGACCAAAACGGGGATAAGTGCCATATTTGAACCACAAAAAACAAACCATAAAAAAAATTAATCACAACAAATCCACCACTTTTGAACAGTTCAAAACATATTTTTGTATAGATTATTCTATACATTGTGGATAACTCTGTGGAAAAAAGACCTGATTTGGGGATAAAGTACCCACTTTTTACTGTTGTATAGACTAGTTTATACATTTTTTTCGCTAAATTATCACATTTTTAAGCTAATTTAAGTCAAAAACACCAGACTATTGACAATATGTGTAAAAAATGCTATAATATATTTGTGAACATTACAAAAGAGTTTTTCAAATGTCATAAACTAAGTATCAGAGATACTTAAACAAGACACGTGGGAATCTCTCTCACAGCTTAGCTACTGCTTGCACCAATTATAGCCTCTTCGGAGACTATACAAACATAAACAACAAAAGTTTAAACAGGTGCCCTCTACTATAGTAAGTTTTCCTAAAAAGATACTTGCTTGAGGCCTACACCAGCGAGCGGTCGAAGCTTTAAAGTCCCAGGTTTACCCTGGCATTTTCCAAGTTATTTAAGTGTTTTACCCTAAAATATTTAAACAACTTGGACAATACCGGTTCCTAGGATATTTAGAGGCTCCAGCCACCTAAATTTACTAGGGCTACGGATGCCTCTTTTTTTTACTCAAAATTCTGCAAACTAACTTATTTACCTAATAAAATATACAAATATACTAGTGTTACGAATTTTGCTAAATTGGTACAGACCATTAGTATTATTGGTATATTGGTATGTTTAACTATACCCTTGCATTTTTGAGACCTTTGTTATATAATTTCTCCATAAAAACAAGCTAAACAAATATGAAAACTACAAAAATAACTTTAGACCCAAAATTCCTCAAAGAAATGGACGAACTATTACTAACACAAAGAACAAAGTTGGTAGCTGATTTGGAAAAATTTGCCAAAAAAGACCCACACATAGCAGACGAATACAACACCTCTTATTCAGAGTATGGAGATGATGTGGACGAAAACACTCTTGAAGTTACTGAATATTTAGCCAACAAACCAGTAGAAATGCAACTTGAAAAAGAATTAAAAGATGTTGACAAAGCTTTGAAAAATCTAAAAGCAGGTACTTATGGCATTTGTAAATATTGTAAACAACCTATTGAAGAAAAAAGACTACGCGCTCGCCCTACTTCTGGAGCTTGTGTAAGTTGCAAAAAAACTATCACTCAAGAACTTTAATTTCTCCTCAAAAATTTTAATATGAAATCAAACCACTTGAAGATATATTTTCTACTAAGTGGTTTTTTGTTTGTATTTGATCAGATTTTGAAATACTTAGCCTTTCATCATCAAAACTTCAAATTTTATATCCTGAAAACTTGGTTGGGCTGGGAATACTTCCCCAACCCAGGCATAGCTTTTAGTTTACCTGTTCCTCAGGTGGCTATTTTATTACTAACTCCACTTATTTTGATAGCTCTAGCTTATTGGTGGTACAAAAATAAACATAAAACTAATAATTTTTATCTTGGTGTCTGTCTTATCTTTGCTGGGGCAATCTCTAATCTTATAGATAGGGTGTTTTTTTCTATTACTATTGATTACTTTCGTGTTTTAACTTCTGTCATGAATCTTGCTGATATTACAATCATTATTGGGGCAATTCTATTGTTGAGTAAAGCAAACAAAAAGAAAACTTAATCTTTTTAAAAATGAGTTTATTGGATTATTAGTTTAATAGTTTATTAGTACTTCAAAAACAGTTTATTGCTGGAGGGCATTAGATAAATTTCAAACAAAATCTTCCAGCAAAGGAAGATTTTGTTTTTATAATTTACTATCCACAAATAATCTACTAAACCAATATCAGTCAGAGGCTGACCAGCCCCTGACTGGAACTAATAAACTTCTATATGTTTATAAAAATAAATTCGGTAGCTATTTTAGGTTTGGATTGTACACCTATAGAAGTAGAGGTGGATATTTCTGGTAGTTGGCCAGGTTTTCAAATCGTCGGGTTACCAGATACCTCTATCCAGGAAGCCAAAGAAAGAATCAGGACAGCTTGGAAAAATACCAACCTTTCTTTCCCTAATAACAGTAGAATCATCATAAATCTTGCCCCAGCTGATGTCCGTAAAGAAGGCACTGCTTATGATTTACCAATTGCAATTGGTATGTATATTTCTTCTGAGAAATTAGCTTCCATAAATTTACAAAACAGTATTTTTGTAGGAGAATTGGCTCTTGATGGCAGTTTACGCCATACTACTGGTATCCTACCTCTTGCTATTTTTGCGCGAGACCATGGCTACCGAAATATTTTTGTGCCTGAAGCCAATGCTAAAGAAGCGGCCATTATCCACGGTATCAATATTTATCCTGTCAAAACTTTTGCTGAGGTAATCAACCACATAATACAAAACCAGGAGATAAAAAAAATGGAAAATATTTCTCTGCAAGAGTGGTTTGAAAACCCTGTCAACGAACTTGATATGACCTATGTCAAAGGTCAAGAATTTGCCAAACGAGGATTGGAAATTGCTGCCAGTGGTGGACACAATATTTTACTCTCCGGACCACCAGGATCTGGTAAGACTTTGTTAGCCAGAACATTACCATCTATACTCCCACAAATGACAACCAAAGAAGCTATTGAGGTCACCAAAATCTATTCTGTGGCCGGTATGCTACCAGGAGACAAGCCGATAATAAGCCAAAGACCCTTTCGTACCCCACATCACTCAGCTTCGGCTGTAGCCTTAGTCGGCGGTGGTAAATTTCCGCGACCTGGTGAAATTTCGCTAGCCCATCGTGGAGTACTTTTCCTCGATGAATTTCCAGAGTTTCCACGAATAGTCTTAGAAAACTTACGTCAACCGCTAGAAGACGGCGTGGTTACTATTTCACGCGCCCAAGGCTCTGTAACATTTCCCGCCAGTTTTACACTCGTGGCTAGTCAAAACCCCTGTCCTTGTGGTTATGCGAGTGACCCAGACAAAAATTGCAGTTGTAGCCCACTCCAAATAGAAAAGTACAGAAAAAAAATTAGTGGCCCATTACTTGATAGAATTGATTTACATGTAGAAGTACCACGAGTACCATTTGAAAAACTTTCTGGTGATACTATGTCAGAAACTTCGGCCAAAATTCGCGAACGTGTTGAAAAAGCTAGAGAAATACAAAACAAAAGATTTGCAAACAGTTCTTATAGTTCCAACAGTGAAATGAAAAACAAAGATATCAAAAATTTTTGTAAACTAAATGACAATTCTATAGATTTACTCAGACAAGCTGTTACTCATATGAATTTGTCAGCACGCAGTTACCATCGCATTTTGAAATTAGCCAGGACGATTGCTGATTTGGCAGGGTTAGAAAATATTGCCACTGAGCATGTGGCTGAAGCCTTGCAATATAGGGCGAAAGTGGAGTAAAAGGATTAATACAATTTTTCATGCCACAAAATTTTTACCACTTTTCTCTTGCCTTTGAAATTCCAATGGTGTTTTTGCGGGGATTTCTTCACACTACTATTACTAATAGCTTCACCC
>Ga0210050_1002506_pt1 | contig 17542 bp, 21 predicted proteins | sample CryGey132114_all_FD_185463 | JGI IMG/M metagenome (GOLD analysis project Ga0210050, IMG submission 185463) | Groundwater microbial communities from aquifer - Crystal Geyser CG22_combo_CG10-13_8/21/14_all (SPAdes) (version 2) | ecosystem: Environmental > Aquatic > Deep subsurface > Groundwater ...
TAACAAAACGCCCTGGCAGGTATACTGCCAAGACTTTATTGAAGGCTTTAAAGGCCTGCCTTCAATAACAGAAACAATTTATCTTAACTAACCATTAAAACTGGTCTTGACAAACCCGACCACTTTACATGGGAAATGGAAGCCAGGATCTTATTATTTATTCCAAGTATTTCGAAAGAAGAAGTGAAATTAAAAATTATCAATAGATTATGATTAAAAGAGTATTTTTAAAAAATTTCGGTTGGCCGTTGGTTGCGTTATAGTAGGACTATGGAGCGAGTGGTGGATGTTTTGGTGGAGGTAGAATAATTACATCGTAACGGTAAGTAAACAAACACATTATGTAAGATGATCAGCGTTATTATTCCGATATACAATGAAGAGAAGATACTACGTATTAACTCAAGATAGCTATCTAAGCTTTGCCGCTACGCCGAACTGATTTTTGTCGATGGCGGTAGTACTGATAGAAGCGTTAAGATCGCATCAGAACGCGGCAAAGTTCTAAGTTGCGTAAAAGGCCGGGCACCCCAAATGAATCATGGCGCCACGTGTGCAACATATAGCACTTTGCTTTTCTTGCACAGTGATAATAAGATCGATCTTGATGCATTGTTGGTTATCGAAGATCAGGTAAATAAAAAGAATATTATTGGAAGTTGCTTTACTCAACGGATAGATAATGATAAAATCATATATAGGCTTATTGAAACACAAGGTAACATAAGGGCAAGGCTGTCCAAAGTGTTTTATGGCGACCAGGGAATCTTTGTAAAAAAGGATATATTTTTTAAGATAGGCTGTTTCCCGAATGTGCCGATCATGGAAGACGTTCTTTTTACAAAAAAACTTCGAACGATTGGCAAGACAAAAATGCTGCAAAATAAAATTCATGTTTCTTCGAGAAGATGGGATAATGGCGGGATAGTAAAAACGACATTGCGTTATAATCTAATTAATATCGCATTTAAACTCGCAGTCTCTTTAGAAAAGATAAAGCTTTTATATGAGGATTCAAGATGAATCGCGCGCTTATTATATTTGCCAAAGAACCGGTTGCGGACACGGTTAAAACAAGATTAAAAAATTGTTTTTCAAACGCCGATCTTATCCGATTGTACAAAGCGTTTGTCAAAGATACATTGGCTATAGCCAGAGAGGTTGAGGGAGTAAAAAGAATTTTAGCCTTTTCCTCAATAGGCGATCCGCGCTTTTTAAGAAGCATCAGCCGCAGGCTTGAATTGATAGGCCAAAAGGGGCGAACTCTTGGCGAACGCATGCTAAATGCCTTTGTGTATGCTCGGGATAACGGCGCTAAAAGGACAGTGATTATCGGCACGGATTCGCCGACTCTGCCCGTAGGCATAATCGAAAAAGCGTTTGGCGCTTTAAGCCGTCATGATGTGGCGCTGGGGCCGTCAGTTGACGGAGGGTATTATCTGATCGGCATGAAAAAACCGCGCCCGGAAATATTTAAAGGCGTGCGCTGGAGTTCGGCTTCAGTTTTAAAAAGGACATTGGCAAATGCTAAAGCCTCGAGCGCCTCAACAGCGCTTCTTGATGAATGGTATGATGTCGATGACAGGGAAGGGTTAATGTGGCTTACAAAGCAACTTGGGAACTTAAAAAACAAAAATATAGCTAAAAATACAAGAACCTTTTTAAAGGAGGTAAATAATGGATTTTATATGTCCGGTTTGTAATAAAAACCTTCCAAGAGAGATCCTTGTTATCATTCCTCACACTGAAGAACATATTGTCGATGAAATCAAGAAACAGCATCCGGATTGGTCTGCCGAGGATGGCATTTGCGAGAAGTGTTACCGGTATTACAAGGAACAGATGGGACATAAATAAATATTCCTGTTTTGTGAGCTGGCTCACAGAGTTATTTTTTAAAAAGAGTAAAATGAGCTTATGAATAAAATATGGTATCTCAAGCGATGCGGAGTATTTCAAGGACTGAACAAGCAGGCGCTCGATAAAATAGCGGCTGTGGCGCATGAGAGGAACGTGCCGAAGAAACAGGTCGTGATGTCCGCGGATTCAGAAGATGACATTATGTATGTGCTTAAGAAAGGAACTGTTCGGGTGTTCAAGCTTTCTCCGGACGGCAAAATGATCACGCTGGATATCCTCAAAGACGGCGATATTTTCGGAGCAATGTCCGCGATCAAAGGCGGGACGGCAGGCGCGTATGCCGAGACGCTGGAAGATTCCTATATATGCGCTATACGGCAGAAGGATCTTTCCGGGATCATTAAAGAGATGCCGAAGCTGGCTGTTTCTTTAATCGAAAAAATAAACCAAAAACTCAAAGAAGCCGAAGACAGGATAGCTGATCTTATGTTTCGCGATGTGCCCGGCAGGATAGCCAGTATTCTTTTGAAGCTGGCTGATCAGTTCGGGAAAAACAGCGGCAAGGGTGTTGAGATTTCCATTAAACTGACGCATCAGGAGCTTGCCGACATGGTCGGCGCCAGCCGTGAAACCGTGACGATCGTATTAAACGAATTTAAAGAGGACAAAGTTGTTTCCGTTAGCGAGAAGTATGTTTCAATCGTCGATGAAAAAAGACTAAGGCAATGGGCGGGGAAAGAAACAGATTAATAAGCATAACGCTAATAAGTCTCCTTGCTTGTGTTGTTTTTGTAATGGGAGGTAAAGCTATGGCACAAAAGTCGATCCATTCAGAAAAAGAGATAGGATTGCAGGTCGGGACTATTGCTCCTGACTTCATGGGCGAGACATATCAGGGTAATACCGTTCGGTTTTCTGACCTTTATAAGAACGGCCCTGTTGTCCTTATTTATTACCGTGGCGCGTGGTGTCCTTATTGCAATCTGCACCTGCGCGCGTTTCAGGAGAGATTCGATGATTTTAAGGCGTTGGGAGCAACACTTCTGGCGGTCAGCGTTGATAAGCCCGAGTATGCGGCTAAAACGGTTCAGGATGACGCGCTTGGTTTCGAGGTCATCAGCGACCCGGGCGCGGAAATACTTGAGAAATACAATGTGATTTATCGTGTTCCCGAGGATCTAGCCGAAAAATATCTGGACGAATATAAGATCGATCTGGAAAAGCATTCGGGCAGAAAAGATCATGTCATCGCTATTCCGGCGACATATGTTATTGATAAAACCGGCAAGATCGTTTTCGCGTATGCCAATGAAGATTATAAAGTTAGAACAGAGCCGCGGGAAATATTGATTTTTTTAGAGAATATGAACAAGTAGCTTTATGGAGGAGGCGAACTATGCGTTTTGATTATGATCTTATCGTTATCGGCGGCGGAGCGGCAGGGCTTGTGGCTGCTACTGGAGGAGCCTCTTTAGGGGCCAAAACTGCCTTGATTGAGAAGAACAAGCTTGGCGGTGATTGTACCTGGTATGGATGCGTTCCTTCTAAAGCGCTTTTGAAGTCGGCGGGAGTCTACGCGCTTACCAAGCGCCTTAAAGAATTTGGTATATCTACGCCTCAAGAAAACAAATATGATCCGAGCGGGATAATGCCGCATGTCAGAGACATAATTCAAAAGATAAGCTCCCATCATCCCCCGGAGGCATTTGAGAAGAGAGGGATAAAGGTTTTATTTGGAGTGCCACGATTCATCGATAATAAAACACTAGAAATAAACGGCGAGAAGATAACCGCCAAAAGATTCATTATATGCACCGGTTCCCATCCTTTGGTACCTCCGATAGAAGGACTTAAAAACATTAATTATCTTACTAATGAGACTATTTTTGATTTAGAAACGCTGCCTAAGTCTTTGGCAATTTTAGGAGGCGGCCCCATAGGGATAGAAATGGCTCAATCATTGGCAAGGATAGGTGTTGAGGTATCGGTCATAGAGATGATGGATAGAATTCTTTTTAGAGAAGATAAGGAAACAGCCGGGATTTTGACGGACAGCCTGATAAAAGATAGCGCGAAAATATACACAGGAAAAAAGGCGGTAAAGTTTTCTAAAGAAGGAGATTTAGTCGCAGTTACTCTAGAAGATAATAATAAAGAAATGTCGGTTATTAGAGCTCAAACTGTTCTTGTGGCTATAGGCAGGGCTCCTAATGTCGAAGGACTTGATCTTGAAAAGGCAGGCGTAAAATATAGCAAAAAGGGCATAGAAGCGGATGCAACCCTTAAGACCAGCGTTGATACCATATACACGGCCGGTGACGTAGTCGGGCCCTATCAATTTAGCCATATGGCAGAATATCAGGCAGTTATCGCTATTGGTAATGCCCTATTTCCATTTAAAAGAAAGGTTGATTATTGCTGTGTGCCGTGGTGTACATTTACGGAGCCGGAATTAGCACATCTTGGCCTTACCGAAGAAGAGGCAAGAGCGCAATATAGGGAGATAAAGGTCTTTAAGTCAAAATATAGCGAGAACGACAGAGCGGTTACGGATCTTGAGGAAAATGGCTTTGCCAAAGTTATTTGCGACAAAAAAGGTAGGATTTTAGGGGCGCATATTGTGGGAATAAATGCCGGGGAGTTGATACATGAATATGTGCTGGCTAAAACAGCAAGACTGAAAATTGGAAGCCTGAGTTCGGCCATTCACATATATCCGACCCTTACTCAAACAGTCAAAAGAACAGCCGATCAGTATTATACTGCCCTGCTTGAATCGGGATTGTTTAAGTTGTTTTCTAAGATTATGCTGAGATTTTTGCGATAAGGAGGAAGGCGTGAAGAAAAATATTATATCTTTATTAGTAAAACTTGCGATAGGCCTTGCCGTTATAGCGGGTATTTGGTGGCTGGTAAAATGCGAGTGTGTCAAATTGAGCGATTTTACTCCCGCCTCCATTCGTGATTATATTCAAGGCTTCGGCAGACTTGCCGCGTTTGCGTATATTATTGCCTATGCCCTCAACACCATATCAATTGTCCCGCCTATTGCACCGCTCTCACTTACGGCTGGGCTGGCTTTTGGTGAAATATGGGGGGCGCTCTTTCTTATGACCGGGGCAATGATAGGTACTACTATAACATTTATAATATCACGATTTTTTGGGAGAGGTTTTATTGAGAAAATTTTAAAAGGTAAATTTAGGAATTTAGACGAAAAATTGGAAAAGAACGGATTTATGACAGTCTTATTTTTCAGGGTCGTGCCGCTGGTGCCCTATGAAGTATTAAATTATGCCTGCGGCCTATCAAAGATAAAGTTTAAAGACTATCTTTTGGCCACATTCCTTGGACTTATCCCGGGAGTTATTGTTTCAGCGTTTTTCGGAGGAAGTCTCGGAGAGATAAAAACTTTTAAGGATGTATTTGCTCCGAAATTCTTGGTTGCTATAGGGCTTATGGCCATTATCCTGGCTGTTCCTGCTGTTTATCAAGTGGTAAAAAAGAGGCGGGTGAAAAGTAGATGAAAAAGCAGGCGGTTGTTTTTATAGTTACTATTATTTTTCTTTTTTCTTTGCTCTGGATCTGCGTGAAGTTTGTACATAGGGAAAAAATACCTAAAAGCCAACTCGATTCCTCTCTTTTGCTACCAGTTGATCCCGAACAAAGCCGCCTGATTAACTATGAAATATACGATGGATTGCTGCACAAATATGTATCCGACGGCTTGGTAGATTATATTGTCTGGAGAACTAACGATTACGCCATATTTGACAAATACATCAGAAGCCTGAAATATGTCGAGCTTGATAATCTAGACAGCAATCAAAAGAAAGCCTTCTGGATAAATGCCTATAATGGCATTACGATATACGCGGTATTAAAGCGCATACCCGAAAACCGGCTTTTGGCCAAGAGTTTTAGCGTGCAGGCAGTCCCAGGCTTTTTTGATAAGATAGAATACGAAGTAGCGGGTGAGAGTTTAACCTTAAACGATATAGAAAATAAAAAGTTAAGAGCAGGCTTTGGCGATCCGCGCGTTCACTTTGCTATTGTCTGCGCCTCGAGGAGTTGCCCGGAGATTCAAAATACTGTATTTCAACCGTCAGGTCTCGACATAAGATTGGACGATGCCGCGCGTGACTTTATTCGCGACACGAAGAGAAACCGCATAGATAAAGAAAACGGCGTTTTGTATCTATCGGAGATTTTTCGCTGGTTTGAAGAGGATTTTGTCAAAGATTCGGGCTCGGCAATAGGCTTTGTGAAGAAATATATTAATGAAAATGATACCGCATATCTTACTCATCATCCAATTACCGTAAAATATCTTTTTTACAATTGGATGGTAAATATGCGGAAATAAAAAAAGGAGGTGGCTGGCCAAGACCGGGCAATACAGAAGAAAGAAACAGGGAATAATTGAAAAGGAGGGGAAAATATGCGGACATTAAGAATTATGTTGGTTGTTATGGTATTGGTCGCATTGTCTGCTGCATACGGAATTGCTTCGGAAAAAGGCAACGGCTATGAATCTAAGGGCAGCGGTTCCGCGGCAGAATCATCCGATACCGCAGGTGTACAGAAGGCTATGCTGGATTTTATACACGGCCATGGCGATAAATACGAAATCGAAGGTGTATCCGCCTCTTTCGATTATCTCCATGACAGCGTAAAGGAACAGGACGGCTATCATGTCTCCTGCGCTGATTTTGTCGTGGGTAATGATATATATGACCTCGACTATTATGTCGGAAAAAAGAACGGCGGTTATTCCGTAGAAAAGGTCATATTGCATAAGAAGAATAGCAAGAATGTAAATAGAATATTGTATCCTGAGCCAGAGCAAAAGGGCTCAAGTCATGAATCAAAAGGCTCAGACAAAGGCTCCGAGTATCAGAAAAAAGGTTCGTGATATTGATAAGTGCGTATAAGAAAGTAATTACGGCCGGTATATTTTTGTCCTTTATCTGGATAGGGGTTTTGACTGTATCCAGGGGCATATTTGTAGAGAGCGGATTTTATTATGATGTTCCCAACAAGGATATGCCGACCGTAATCTTTCTTATATTGTTTTCAATCGCATTTTTCGTATATTTTGCCTTATCCCTTAACATAACTTCAAAGAGAGCTGATAAGAGAACATTTATTGCCATAATCTTTTTCGCTTGTCTTTTCCGCATTATTCTCCTGCCTAGCATACCTGTGCATGAAAATGATATCTACAGGTATATGTGGGACGGAAAAGTCGCGCTTTCCGGAACGAATCCTTATGCGCACTCGCCTCAAGAGGCCGAAATCAAGCCGGAAGGAAAAAACCAGGAAAAGAATTTTTCTAAACTTAAATCTTTGCGCGATTCAAGCCGAGTATATTTTTCCCGCATAGGCCATCGCTGGGTGCCGACTATATATCCTCCGGTTGCGCAAGCTATATTTTCATTAGCAAGCTTCATCCGGCAGGATTCGGTCCTTGTACTCAAGAGCATATTTGTCCTTTTTGATATATTGGCTATTTTTATACTCTCTAAGCTGTTACGCCTTTTCAATAAGGACCCCTCGCTCTGCGTTATTTACGCCTGGTCGCCCCTTGTATTAAAGGAGGTGGCAAACTCGGGCCACTACGATTCTGTGCCTATCTGCCTGCTGTTATTAGCAATATATCTTTTGTTAAAAGGCAGGCAGGCATCGGGTTCGCTGAGCTTTGCGCTTGCGGCCGCCACAAAATTTTTCCCGATAATTTTACTGCCGCTGTATAGGACTATGATAAAAAGGCGTTATTACGCGCTGATAGGCGTAGTGTTGGCGGGAATGTATACCCCTTTTTTCTTCTGGCAGAATATCGGCACAGGTGCGGTATTTAAAGGCCTCGTAATTTATTCTGATCAGTGGGCATACAACGGAAGCATTTTCGCGGCGATTGCCTCAATCTTAAATGCATTACAAATACAATTTTTGAACAATCTCTTTCTTCCCAAAGTAATAGTATGTCTGCTTTTTGTTATCTCATGGGCTGTCTTGTCGTTACGTAAAACCAGCGATGAGTTTTCGATTCTACATAGATCTTTTGTCATTGTGGCATTATTATTCTTACTGAGCCCGGTCGCTGATCCGTGGTACTTTTGCTGGGTTATGCCTTTTTTGTGTTTTTTCCCATACCGGTCTTTTCTAGCGCTTTCATGGTTATTGATTTTCAGCTATCTTTCTTTCAACCGGTCATTCGGGGCGTTTTCAATGGGCGCGTTTGAATTACCTATTTTGAATATGATACAGTATGTCCCATTTTATATATTGTTGGCTATTGAAATTATTATGCGCAGAAAGATGAGGATCTCGTTTTCTTATGTTCAGGAACAATAAAGTTTCCGTATTGATGCCAGCATATAACGAAGAGAAATCAATTGCGAAAGTGATCAGTGGAATTCCTAAACAGATTGTGGATGAGATAATCGTTATCGATAACGGCAGTACAGACAATACCGCGGCTTTAGCTGTTCAAAACGGGGCACGCCTCGTAAGAGAGCAAAGAAGAGGCTATGGCGTTTGTTGTTTAAGGGGAATAGAGGCGATAAGCGATACGGATATTATAGTAATTCTGGATTCAGATTACAGCGATTATCCTCAGCAGATCAACAGATTGATTGAACCGATTGCGGCCGGGGAGGCTGATTTTGTCATAGGTTCGCGCGTACTAGGCAGGCTTGAAGACGGCGCGCTTACACCCCAACAGTACTGGGGAAATAAACTTGCTGTTTTTATGATACATAGATTATTCGGATATAGGTTCACTGATATGGGGCCATTTCGGGCTATAAGATATGAGAGTTTAAAAAAACTTGATATGCAGGATAAGGATTTCGGATGGAACGCTGAAATGCAGATAAAAGCGGTAAAAAGCGGTTTAAAGATAAAGGAAGTGCCTGTAGATTACAGGAAAAGAATCGGTGACTCTAAGATAAGCGGTACTATCTCCGGCACTATCAAAGCCGGAACCAAAATAATATTTACTATATTTAAATATTTTCTCGAAAGATGAAGAGGAGGGCACAATGAAAATAGGGTTTATTGGATTAGGAAAAATGGGTGCGAATATGGTAGAACGCCTGATAAAAGGCGGCCATGAGATTGTTGCATTTGATGTAAACGAGCAAGCGAAAAGATCGGTTAAAGAAAAAGGCGCGGAGGTTGCGGCATCTCTAGAGGATTTTGTAAACAAATTGGATACGCCCGCTTCGCCCGCGAAGCGAAGCGAGCCGCGCGTTATCTGGGTTATGGTGCCTTCGGGAAAACCTACAGAGGACACAATTAACACACTATCGTCGCTTTTGGGTAAAGAAGATATAGTAATTGAAGGCGGTAATTCAATGTACAAGGATTCTATGAGGAGAGCTGATGCCCTTAAAAAGAATGGCATCTTTTTTCTTGACGTCGGTACCAGCGGCGGAATCTGGGGGCTTAAAATAGGTTACTGTTTGATGGTCGGAGGCGAGGAAAATACTTTTAAGAAAGTAGAACCTGTTTTCAAGACTTTAGCTCCAGAAGACGGATACGCTCATGTTGGCCCCAGCGGAGCGGGGCACTTTGTTAAAATGGTCCATAATGGCATAGAATATGCTCTCTTACAGGCCTATGCCGAAGGTTTTGAAATTATGGAGGCCAAGAAAGAGTTTAACTTAAACCTGGGGGAAATAGCGAATCTATGGAATCACGGAAGCGTTATACGCTCATGGCTCCTTGAGCTTGCCCAAGACGCATTCAAGAAGGACGGACACCTTTCGTCGATACAGGGCTTTGTGGCGGATTCAGGAGAGGGGCGTTGGACAGTCGCCGAGGCAATTGGTGAAGATGTTCCTGCTCCGATTATAACGCTTTCGCTCTTGGAACGCTTCCGCTCAAGGCAAAAAGAGTCTTTCAGCGCTAAGGTTATCGCCGCGTTAAGAAACGAATTCGGCGGACATGGGGTAAAAAGAACTGAATAATGCGTAACGGCAAGTATTTTATTAGCTTATTAGTTTTAATCTTTTTTTCTATGGGAGTTTTAGCTATGGGAAAAGAGCAGTCCTACACCAACAAACTGATTAAGGAAAAAAGCCCTTATCTATTGCAGCATGCCCATAACCCTGTGGATTGGTATCCCTGGGGTAATGAGGCATTTGAGAAGGCCAAGAAAGAAGATAAACCCATTTTTCTTTCCATAGGATACTCCACCTGCCATTGGTGCCATGTAATGGAAGAAGAATCATTCTCTAACCCTGAAATCGCAAAGATTATGAATAAGCATTTTGTCTCTATTAAGGTTGACAGAGAGGAGCGTCCGGATATAGATAATATCTATATGAGCGCGGTAATGGCAATGACCGGAAACGGCGGCTGGCCGTTGACGGTCTTTATTACACCGGATAAAAAGCCATTTTATGGCGGGACATATTTTCCTCCTGAGGATAGATGGGGCAAGCCCGGGCTTAAAACAGTTCTCAATTCAATTGCCGACTCTTGGAAAAATAGAAGAACCGAGATACTCCGCTCTGGTGAATCCTTAACTCAGGCAATCAGCCAGCAGTCACTTGTATCCGGTCAAAAAACTCTCTCTCTGAATGAGGGGATCCTTAAACAATCCTACGATGGATTTTTGCGGCGTTTTGATCCCCGCCATGGCGGTTTTGGCAATGCGCCTAAATTTCCTATGGGTCATTCACTCTCTTTCCTTTTAAGGTACTGGAAACGCTCAGGTGAGCCCAAATCACTTGAAATGGTTGAAAAGACCCTCTCTTCCATGGCAGAAGGTGGTATATATGACCATATCGGCGGAGGGTTTCACCGTTATTCCACAGATGCCCGGTGGCGGGTTCCTCATTTTGAAAAGATGCTCTATGACCAAGCAATATTGGCCAAAACGTACTTAGAAGCCTATCAGGCAACCGGAAAAGAGGAATATGCTAAGACAGCAAGAGAGATATTCGAATATGTCCTGCGCGACATGACTCATCCCCAAGGTGGATTTTATTCGGCTGAAGACGCGGACTCGCCTTTATCAGAAAATTCCGAAGAGAAAAGAGAAGGCGCATTTTATCTTTGGAATAAGAATGAGCTCGTAAGTATTCTCGGAAAAGAGCAGGCAGATATCTTTAGTTTTTATTTTGGAGCTGAGCCTGGCGGCAACGCCTTAAGCGATCCGCAGGGTGAATTTAAAGAAAAAAATATTCTCTATGTAGCGCGCGCTGAACAAGAGGCCGCTAAAAAGTTCAATAAATCCGTTAAATATATAGGAGCGATTATCGATGATGCGAAAAAGAAACTATTTCTCATACGCTCCAAACGTCCAAGACCGCATTTAGACGATAAGGTGCTAACCGACTGGAACGGTCTTATGATTTCCGCTCTTTCATTTGGTTCGCGTGTGCTCAATGAGCCGCGGTACCGCCGGGCCGCGGATGAGTCGGCAAAGTTTATTCTTAAAAATCTCGTCAGAGAAGACGGAAGGCTCCTGCACCGCTATCGTGAAGGCGAGTCGGCAATATTAGGTAATATTGATGATCACGCTTTTTTAATTTATGGGCTTCAGGATCTATACGAGGCTACTTTCAATCCGGAGTATTTAAAAAAGGCAAAACAGCTGACGGATGACATGATCAGGCTTTTCTGGGATGAACCTAACGGAGGATTCTTCTTTACCGCGCATGATGCTGAAAGTCTGCTTGTTCGCCAGAAAGAGATTTATGACGGAGCAATACCTTCGGGGAATTCGGTTTCTGCCCTGGATTTAATCCGCTTAGGAAGGCTGACAATGAAAAGAGAATTTGAGGAAAAGGCTGGATTTCTTTTTAAGTCTTTCTCAAATAGTATTCTTCAAGCGCCAAATGCCTATTCCCAGATGCTCATCGCGCTTGATTTTGCTTTAGGTCCGTCAAAAGAAATTGTGATTGCAGGCGAGCCGGGATATCAAGAGACCGCAGCAATGATTAACAGTGTTTATAAATGGTTTATCCCCAACAAAGTCGTGGCACTTCGACCTCCGTCCGGTAAAGAGGAGAAGATAGTTGAGCTTATCCCTTTTCTTAAGGAACAGGCGCCTTTGGAAGGTAAGCCCACGGCATACATTTGTGAAAATTATGTTTGTAAATTTCCTGCTACCAGCACAGAAAAATTGCAGAGTATTTTAAAGGAATAGAAAACATGATGGAGGAGCGGTTATGCGACAAAAAATAACGGATATTAAATCACTGGAAGAAACAGCGCGGCAATTTAGGAAAGAAATTTTAGAGATGATTGCCGAGGCCGGGAGCGGACATCCCGGCGGGTCGTTATCGGCTGTTGAAATTCTGATATCCCTGTATTACTACAAAATGAACCATAGGCCCGAGAATCCCAAATGGCCCGTAAGAGATCGGTTTATCATGTCAAAGGGGCACGCAAGTCCTGTTTTGTATGTGACACTTGCTAACTGTGGATATTTTCCCAAGGAAGAACTTATGACTTTCAGAAAGCTCGGAAGCCGTCTACAAGGCCATGTACATATAGGGGTTCCGGGCGTAGAACTTTCAACTGGCTCATTAGGACAGGGCCTGTCCGTTGCCAATGGTATTGCGCTGGGAGCGAAAATTCGTAAAGTGGATTTCAGAATATATTGCCTGCTTGGAGACGGTGAAATCCAGGAAGGCCAGGTTTGGGAGGCGGCAATGACAGCCAGCCACCATAAATTGGATAATATTTGTGCTATTCTTGATAGAAACAGTGTACAAGAAAACGGTCCTGTAGAGGAAATCAAACATGAAGAACCTCTTGTGGATAAGTGGCGTAGTTTTGGGTGGAAAGTTATTGAAATAGACGGGCATAACTTTACTGAAATAATAGCCGCTCTTGATGAATTTGATCAAGTAAAGGATAAGCCTACAATGATTGTGGCGCATACAATTAAAGGCAAAGGCGTCTCATTTATGGAAGGACAAGCCAAATGGCACGGTAAGGCGCCTAAGAAAGAAGAATTGGAAATCGCGTTAAAAGAGTTAGGTTTTTAACCCCCACACCAATTATTCGGAGGGAGACGTGTTCTATATTTATCTATTGAGAAGTAAAAAAGACAAAAATCTTTATACAGGTTCCACTAATAATTTAGAACGCAGGATAAAAGAACACAATAGCGGTTTAGTTCCCTCTACAAAATTAAGAAGGCCATTCGATTTAATATATTATGAAGGATATAGATCTGAAAGAGATGCTCGGAAAAGAGAGCAAAACTTGAAATTAAGGTCAAGAGCTTTTGTCCAATTAAAAAAACGCATTGTGGATAGTATGAAATAATTGGTGTGGGGGTGAATATGTGGCAGATGAAAGCTACACGGGATGCTTTTGGCGAAGCATTAGTTGAACTCGGTAAAAAAAATCGGAAAGTCGTTGTTTTATCAGGTGATTTAGAAGACGCAACGAGAGCGGAATATTTTAAGAAGGAATTTCCTGACAGATTCTTTAATCTCGGTATAGCCGAACAGGATATTTTAGGTACTGCCGTGGGATTGTGTCTGGACGGGCTCATACCTTTTGCCTGCTCATTCGCGGTATTTTTAACAAACCGCGCATACGGAATAATGCGCATCTCAATTTGCTATAATAGACACAATGTGAAGATAATAGGTTCTCACACAGGCCTTACCGTAGGTGAAGATGGCGCCACAGCCCAGTGCCTTGAAGATTTTGCTATTACGAGAGTATTGCCTAACCTAACCGTTCTCTCTCCTGTAGACGCAATAGAGGCTAAAAAAGCCACCATAGCAATGGCTGAGATATGCGGGCCGATTTATATGAGATTGGGAAGAACGCCTTATCCGATTATTACGAAAGAGAATGATAAGTTTGAAATAGGCAAGGCGAATCTGATGAGAAAGGGAAAAGATGTAACTATAATAGCCACAGGACTTATGGTTTCAGAATCTTTAAAAGCAGCCGACATGCTCTCAAAAGAGGGCATAGAGTCAAAAGTTATAAATATCCACACCATAAAGCCTATAGACGAGGAAGCGATAATCAAAGCCGCCCGAAAGACAGGCGCGGTCGTTACCGCTGAAGAACACCAGATAAACGGCGGCTTGGGCAGCGCAGTTGCAGAAGTGCTGGGAAGAAATTATCCTGTGCCGATAGAAATGATTGCCGTAAAAGATACCTTCGGTGAATCAGGAGACCCGGAAGGCCTGCTTAAAAAATATCATTTGAAAGATGAGGACATTATACAAGCGGTAAGGAGCGTACTAGATAGAAAAGTAGGTAAAGAATGAAAGTATTAATCGTTTACGCCCACCCAGAACCAAGGTCATTTAACAGCGCAATGAAGGAATTGGCAATTTCGCTGCTTAAGGGACAAGGCCATGAGGTAAAAATATCCGACCTTTATGAGATGAACTTTAAAGCATCTCTTGGAAGAAATGATTTTCTTGGACTCACTAATTCTGACCATGTAAATTACGTAACGGAGCTAAAGAGTGCCTACGAAAAACAAAAGTTCACTGATGATATTGGAAAAGAGCAAGAGAAACTGCTCTGGGCAGATTTTATAATACTTCAGTATCCTCTATGGTGGTTTTCCGTACCCGCAATATTAAAAGGATGGTTTGACCGTGTATTGGCTACCGGATTTGCCTGGGATTTTGGCAGGATGTATGACACGGGTTTGCTTGCCGGTAAAAAGGCAATGCTCTCCGTTACCACAGGAGGGCTTCAGGCTATTTATGCTCCTGATACGCCGCACGGATGGGATATAAATCAGGTGCTATATCCTGTTAACCATGGCGTGCTCTATTTTTGCGGAATACAACCAACCCCACCTTTCGTCGCATATGCGGTATTTCAGGTTGGCGATGAGGTGAGAAAACAGTATCTTCAGGAATATAAACAGCGTTTATTAACCTTAGATACGGCAACGCCAATCAGCTATAATCGTCTTTCTGATTGCGATGAGAATTTTAAGCTTAAATCAGTAAAATAAAAAAAGGGTCGTAATGTTATGAAGGCATCAAAATTGGGTATTTTATCGGCGGCGATTGCTTCGATATGTTGTTTGGGGCCATTTGTGCTCATTTTATTAGGTTTGGGCAGCTTAGGAATAGGCGCGGCAATTGGAAAATACCACTGGTATTTTATAGCAGCGGCACTCCTTTTGCTTACTTTTGCCTGGGGAAGCTATCTTAAGAAAAAGAGAGCTTGCGACCTTAAGGCATGCAAGATGGAAAATAAAAAGATAACCCTCTTTACATTAATAATATCTACTCTCATTGTAGCCATATTTGTAACGCTTAATATCTATACGTATGTTGTGCAGAAGGATTTTACTGATAAGAGAACCAAGGCAGGCTTGATTGAGACTAGGACCGTGGTTATCCCTGTTGAAGGGATGACATGTTTTACGTGTGAGCTTGCTGTTTCATCGGCAATCAAAAAAGTAAAAGGCGTGGTTACAGCGAAGGCCTCGGCTAAAGAGGGCAAGGCCCGGGTCGAATATGACCCTTCAAAGACAAGCATTGAACAGTTGGTAGAGGCAATAAATAAGACAGGATATAAGGCAAGCCTCATTAGAAATACGAACGATATAAATAACGGAAATGAGATAAAAGATTTCTAACGGGAGCAAGTCTGTCTGAATGACAAGGAGGTTTGGGCATGAGAAGGCCAATTATATTGCTGGTAATAAGCATTATGCTTTTGAGTTTACCTCAAGTATCTTGGGCTCAAGAGAAAATTATGTTGATTCATGTAAAAACAGACTTAGGCAAAGACGACGCTCAGATTTGTGTTGCTTATAATATGGTCTGGGCAGCGCTTGAGGCTGGCTACGAGACTAACGTTTTGATTGATGCCAGCGCAGTTAATACGTATAAAAAAGGATGGCGTGGCAAGGATAAGTTAGAAGGGTATAAAATGCCTGAGAATCTAAGAAAAGAGCTGTCAAGACAGTTCGGCGTTTCCTTAAATAATATGCCTGCGACGTACGGTGAATACCTCAAATTTTTGCATAAAAAAGGCGCAAGATTCTATATCAATGGGGCAATGTTGGTTGTTTCAGGGATTTCCAAGGCATATGGAGATATGTCTAATATTTCGGCGAATATCTTTATTCCCGTAACGATATCAGAGATGGCGAATTTAATAAGTCGTTCAGATAGATATGCCGCATATTGATGATAAAGGGAGGCGCATTATGTCTGTTATTAGATTGCTGCATACCGAAGGTTGTCATGCTTACCACGAAGCTTTTGATGAGATAGAAAAGGCATTAAAAGAAAAAGGCCTGCCGGTTAGATTTGAAGCGGTATTGATAACTTCCGAAAAAGAAGCAAGCGAGCATAAGTTTTTCGGGTCTCCTGCTGTTCAGGTTAATGGGCAGGATGTGGATCCTAAGGCTAAAATGGTTACAAAATACGGCGCAAGTTCATGCCGGCCCTACTTTTGGAAGGGGAAATCGTATGACTATCCGCCAAAAGAGATGATTTTGGAATCATTAAAATAAACTGGAGGATATTATGGACAAAAAAATCATTATTTATTCAACTCCCACCTGCCCTTATTGTAAGAAAGCAAAAGCATATCTGCAGGAAAGAGGTATTGAATATACAGATGTCGATGTCTCACAAAATGAAACCGCGCAGAATGAGATGATAGAAAAAAGCGGCACGATGTCTGTGCCGGTTATCGATATCGGAGGCGTAATTATCACAGGTTTTGATAAAGATAAAATTGATGAGGCATTAAGTAAAGGGGAGGTGTGATATGGATAAATCAAAAATTAAGGAATTAGCGGCCTTTGGCCAGAGCGCCTGGCTTGATAACATAAGTAGGTCTTACATCAAGACCGGAAAGCTCAAAGGCATGATTGAAGCCGGGCTTTTGGGCGTTACCTCAAATCCTACCATATTTGATAATGCAATAAGCAAAAGCAGCGACTACGATGATAAGATAAAAGAACTTGGCTCCTCCGGAAAATCCGCATTTGAGATCTACGACGAATTAACGGTGCGCGACATACAAGAGGCCGCGGATCTTTTTAGGCCTGTCTATGAGGGGTCAAAGGGTATGGATGGTTTTGTGAGCCTTGAGGTCAATCCCAAACTGGCGCATAAGGCAGAGGAAACTGTCAAAGAAGCAAAAAGACTGCACAAAAAGGTGAATAGGCCAAACGTAATGTTTAAAGTCCCCTCGACAAAAGAAGGCTTTAAGGCCATAGAGGAATTGCTTACTGAAGGCATAAACATAAATATAACGCTGATATTTTCAGCTGAACAGTATATGAATACAGCCCGGGCATTTCTAAAAGGAATCAAGCGCCTCTCTCAAAAAAGGGATGACTTGAGCGGCATAAACTCAGTAGCAAGCGTGTTTGTAAGCCGTATCGATACGTTAGTGGATAGCCTGCTTGATGTGCGTCTTGCAAAAGAGACCGATGAAAAAACTAAAGGAAGGCTCCAATCGTTAAAAGGCAAGGCGGCCGTAGCGAATTCAAAAGTAATATATCAAAAATATCGTGAAATATTTTCCCGCAGCGAGTTCGAAGAGCTGAAGAAAAAAGGCGCGCGTATTCAGCGTGTCCTCTGGGGCTCGACAGGCACGAAGAACCCCGCATATAGCGATATCAAATACGTAGAGGAGCTTATTGGCAAAGATACGGTAAACACAATGCCGGAACAGACGTTCAATGCATTCTTAG
>Ga0210050_1002508_pt1 | contig 17535 bp, 18 predicted proteins | sample CryGey132114_all_FD_185463 | JGI IMG/M metagenome (GOLD analysis project Ga0210050, IMG submission 185463) | Groundwater microbial communities from aquifer - Crystal Geyser CG22_combo_CG10-13_8/21/14_all (SPAdes) (version 2) | ecosystem: Environmental > Aquatic > Deep subsurface > Groundwater ...
AAGTTTTCCATTATTTTCGCCACTAAAATCGGGCCGGTACCGCCGGGAGTGGGGGTATATCTTAAATTTTCAATTTGCAACCCGCCTGCCGGACGGGCAGGCCCGCCTGCCGGACGGGCAGGTTTACAATTTTCAATTGACGACGCATTGAAGTCGCCGGAGATTTTTCCGTCAATAAAGCTATAGCCAAAATCGATTATAATGGCATTTTCTTTTACGTCTTCAGCGGAAAATAAATTTGGTTTTCCGGCGCCGCTGATTATTACGTCCGCATCTTTTAATTTTTCTTTAATATTTTTTGTTTTACTGTTTAAAATTATTAACTCCGCGGTTTTTCTTTCCAGCCATATAGAAATAGGTTTACCAATTAAACTTCCCGAACCGATAACTACAATTCGTAAATTTGCAATTTGCAACCCGCCTGCCGGACGGGCAGGTTTGTAATTTGTAATTATTTCCTCTACAACTCCGACTGCCGGCGGCAAAACTTTGCTACGACCCGCGTAAAAAGCGCCCAAAGCGCGTTCGCCTAAAACATCAACATCTTTTTTCGGGGGGATAGCGTTTAAAATTTCCCGATTGTCAATGTGCTCGTTTAGCGGAAGCTGGACAATCAGTCCGCCGACTGACTCTTGTTCTGCCAATGCTTCCGTTTTTTGGATTAGCTCGTCCTGTAAAATATTTTCTGGAAATTCGTAAACGCGGAAATCAATACCAAGTTCTTTAGCGGCCTTTTCTTTTTGCCGGAGAAAACTGACCGAGGCAGAATTTTCTCCGACTAAAACAGCCGCCAAAATTTTTTTTGGCGCCGGTTTTAATTTTAAGCCATCTATGATTTTTTGGGCTATCTCTTTACAGGGAATTTCAGACATAGCGATTTCACTTCTTGTTTAATAATTTTCAAACTTTCTTTTTTTGTTAAAACTTTATCAATGAGTCCCGCGATTTTTTTCATTTCCCTTTCTTTCATTCCTCTACTGGTTAAAGTTGGAGTTCCAAGTCGGATTCCCGAAGGGTCGGCAGGGCTTCTTTTATCGTAAGGAATAGTGTTTTTATTTACAATAATCCCGGCTTTTTCAAGTATTTCACTGGCCTGCTTTCCGCCAATTCCGCGCGAGAAAACATCTATTAAAATAAGATGGGTTTCCGTGCCGCCGGAAATAACTCGCCAACCGCGTTTTTTTAGTTCTTCAGTTAAAATCTTAGCGTTTTTAATAATTTGTTTAGCATAAACTTTAAATTTTGGTTTGCCAGCTTCGTATAAAGCGGCGGCAGTCGCGGCGATTTGGTTTATATGCGGTCCGCCTTGCGTTCCGGGGAATACCATTTTATCTATTTTTTCGGAAAATTCTTTTTTTGAAAAAATTATTGCTCCGCGGGGACCGCGCAAAGTTTTATGAGTCGTAGTTGTAACGATACCTGCGTATTTAAAAGGGGAAGGATAAGCTTTTCCGGCCACCAGTCCGGCAAAGTGCGACATATCAACCATAAAAATCGCGCCAACGGCGCCGGCGATTTTTTTAAACTTTTTAAAATCAATAATTCGCGAATAAGCCGTGAAGCCGGCGACAATCAATAGGGGTTTTTCCTTTTCGGCAATTTTCATAATTTCGCCGTAATCAAGAGTTTCAATTTTCTCATTCACGCCATAGGGAATTTGTTTCCATAGTTTTCCGACAACGCTAGCTTTGTGACCGTGAGTCAGGTGGCCGCCCATATCAAGCCGCATTCCCATTATTTTCCCGCCAATTGGAACCAAGGCAAAATAAACAGCCATATTCGCGGGCGAACCGGAATAGGGCTGGACATTCACGCCCCAATTTTTAGAAAGGCCGAAAACCTTTCTCGCCCGGCTTTTGGCGAGATTTTCTATTTTGTCGGCGATTTCATTTCCGGCGTAATAACGTTTTCCCGAATACCCTTCAGAATATTTATTGGTTAAAACCGAACCGAGCGCTTCCAAGACGCTTTTTGAGACGATATTTTCCGATGGAATTAAGTCCAAAGTTTCCGTTTGGCGCTTTTCTTCGACCCTTATAAGCTTTTTAAGTTCTTTATCCTTCATAATCCAATAATAAATCAAATTGGAGTTATCCACAACAAAAGGTTTAAATCTAAGGCTTTAAGATATATAATAGGATTAACAAAGGTCGAAGAATTGAATCTGGTAAATAAAATTATGGTAATTCAAATTCAAAGTTGGACGGAAATTCTGGTAGCCGCGCTTCAAAATGTTTGGTATGGCGTTGTCAGTTTTTTACCGTCTTTGGTAGGCGCATTAATAGTCCTTGCTATTGGTTTAGTGATAGCTTCCGTGGTTAAAATAATAATAGAAAAAATAATCGCGGCCGTTAAAGTGGACGCTGCTTTGAAAAAAATCGGTTTGGCGCCGTTTTTTGAAAGAGCGGGTTTGCAAATCAATTCTGGGAAATTCTTAGGCCTTTTGGTCTATTGGTTCTTGGTTATCGTTTTCGTTTTAGTGGTTACGGATATCCTTGGACTTTACGGAATTTCTTTATTCCTTAAAGATGTTCTTTCTTATATCCCGAACATCATTGTCGCGGTCTTAATAATGTTGGCTTCGGTCGTTGTGGCGAATTTCTTGAAATCATTGGTGAGAGCCACGGTTTCAAGCGCAGGACTTCCGAGCTCGCGTTTCTTGGGAACTTTGGCGTGGTGGGCGGTGGCTATTTTCGGTTTGTTGGCCGCTTTAATTCAGGTTGGCGTTGCGGTTAGCCTTATCAATACCTTGATGACGGGTTTTGTGGCTATGATCGCTTTAGCCGGAGGCATCGCTTTCGGTATTGGCGGAAAAGATTACGCCGCGCACTTGTTTGAAAAGCTTAGGAGAGAAACCGAAGAAAGATAAATTCAGTTCGAATTCGGTCTTACCCCGTAGAGCAACGGAGATGGAGGCAACATAATTTTTGAAGAAATAAGGGAAGTTTTTAGCTATCGCCGTTGTCATACCGGGTCTTAATTTAAAAAACAAAAAGTCCCGTTCTTGTGAGGAGGCGGGATTTTTTGTTCAATACAGTATTGTAAATTTGCCGAAAGCGGAGTATAATATAATTTATATGGTCATCACTTTTTACGGCGAAGGCTGTTTTAAAATTCAAAGCGGCGAGTTTTCCGTTTTAATAGACCCTTTTGACGCCCAAACGGGTCTGATGCCGCCCCGTTTTAAGGCAGACCTTATTTTAAAGACGATTACGCCGATTTCTTCCTTTGAGAAAAAGGATTCATCATTGGCTTTGGAGATTATCGGCCCGGGAGAATACAATATTAACGGCACCGATGTTTCCGGATTCCAGCTGATAAAAGAATCGCCAAAGAGTTTTTTTAAGACAGTGTATTCTTTGAAGCTTGAAAATATTAACTTGTGTTTTCTCGGGCATATTTCCGAGATTCCCGAACCGACCGTTTTAGAACATTTAGGAGAGCCGGATATTATTTTTATTCCGGCCGGAGGGGCGCCGTTCGTGGATTTGAAATCGGCCGTAAAGATAATTAAGCAATTTCAGCCGAAAATAGTAATACCCTCTTTTTTCAAGGTTCCGTCTCTGAAGAGGAAAGCGGGGGATATTAAAGATTTTTTGCAAGAGCTTAACGGAGCCAAAGAAAAAACCGGCGAAGCCGTTGAGAAACTGACGATTAAAAGAAAAAATTTGGCGGAAATAAAGAAAACACAAATCGCAGTGTTAAAAATATAATGTGGATTGAGAAATTTATTGCGAGAATTCAAAATTCCGGAGAACGGACAAAAAGGCGATGGATGATTTTGTTCAGCGTTGCGGCGATAATGGCGATAACCGCGTTTTGGATTTTTTTCACGATGTCGGCTTTTCGGGTTCCTTCGTTGGTGCCAAGCGTTGCCGTGGCGGATGAACCGGGATTTTGGCAGATTTTTAAAAACGGAATGTCTGTGGTTTTTGATTCGGCAACCGAAAACCTAAAAAATATTTTTTCACGAATAACCGAAAAGAAAACAATTGTGATAGAATAGTATTTTGACTATGAATTCAAAAAACCAGAAAATCGAAAAAAAGAAAATAACAGAAGAACTCTGCGAGTGTTATCTTGACTACGCGATGTCGGTTATTGTCGCGCGCGCTCTACCCGATCTAAGAGATGGCTTGAAGCCTGTCCAAAGGAGAATTTTATGGACGATGTGGGAAGAAAGCCTGGGTTATTCGGCGAAATTCAGGAAATCAGCGAATGTTACCGGAACGGTTTTAGCGCGTTACCATCCGCATGGCGACATGGCGGTTTATGACGCTCTTGCCAGGATGGCGCAGAATTTTTCTTTAAGATATCCGCTTATTTTCGGCCAAGGAAATTGGGGAAGCATTGACGGCGACGCGCCGGCCGCCCAACGTTACACCGAAGCCAAACTCTCAAAAATTTCCGAAGAGCTTTTATTTGATATTGAAAAAGAAACCGTTGATTGGCAGCTGAATTATGATTCAACAAGAGAAGAGCCGAAAGTTCTGCCCTCAAAACTCCCGAATCTTTTGCTTAACGGTTCAGTCGGCATCGCCGTCGGAATGGCGACAAATATTCCTCCGCACAATCTTTCCGAAATAGTGAACGCTTCGGTTTATTTGGCGGACCACCCGAAAAGCGGAAATGAAGAACTTATGCAATTTATTCAAGGACCCGATTTTCCGACCGGCGCAATTATGTATGACAAAAAAGCGATTATTGAGGCGTATTCTTCTGGCAGGGGCGCGATAACTTGCAGAGCGAAAACTGAAATAGAAGAAAGAAAAGCGGGGCAGTTTAATATTATAGTCACGGAAATTCCTTATCAGGTGGATAAGTCGGAGCTTATAATAAAAATTGCCGAATTGGTTACAGGCAAGAGAATAGAAGGAATTCGCGACCTGCGCGACGAAAGCGACAGAGAAGGAATGAGAATCGTGGTTGAACTTAAAAATGACGCTAACCCGCAAAAAATTTTGAATCAGCTTTTTAAACACACCGACCTTCAGAAAAATTTCAATCTTAATATGATCGCTTTAGTTAATGGTATCCAGCCCCAGCTTTTATCGCTTAAAGAAATTTTGGCCGGTCACTTGGAACATCGCAAATTGGTGGTTGAAAGGCGCGCGAAATTCGAACTTAAAAAAGCTAAAGAGCGCGAGCACATTCTTGAGGGCCTGGCGAAAGCGCTTTCAAAAATAGACGAAATAATTTCAACGATTAAAAAATCAAAAGATCGCTCCGATGCGCGCCAAAATTTAGTAAAAAAATTTAAATTCACCGAAATTCAAGCGAGCGCCATTTTGGAAATGCGACTTCAGAGCTTGGCGGCCCTGGAACGCAATAAAATAGAAGCCGAGCTTGAAGAAAAAAGGAAGTTGATACACGAGCTTGAAATTTTACTCAAGAGTCCGGAAAAAATACTTAAAGTTGTTAAAGAAGAATTATCGGGGCTTAAGGCCGTTTACGGCGACGAGCGCCGGACAAGGCTTATTTCTTCCGGTTTAACAGAATTCAAGGAAGAAGATTTGGTTCCACAGGAAGAAGTAATGATTTCGCTTTCCGGCAGCGGCTACATTAAAAGAGCGCCTTCTTCAAGTATTAAAGTTCAGCATCGGGGCGGCAAAGGAGTGGTAGGTTCCGACGTGAGCGATGAAGATTTTATCAGCCATTTTATTTCCGCCGATACGCACGACAATATTTTGTTTTTCACGAACAAGGGCAGAGCTTTTCAAACAAAAGTTTATGAGATTCCGGCCGGTTCGCGCACGAGCAAAGGCAAAATAATCCAAAATTTTCTGGAAATTCCGACGGACGAAACGATAAGCGCCATTATCAGTTATTCAAGTGTGAAGCAAAAAGATTTAAACGGCGGCAAGTTTTTGGTAATGGTGACGAAAAAAGGAATAATTAAAAAAACCGATTTGGAAGGTTTTGAAAATATCCGCCGGAATGGAATAGCGGCTATTAATCTTCAAAAAGGAGACGAGCTTAAGTGGGTTGAATTATCTTCGGGTAAAGACGAAATTATTTTGATAACCGCCAACGGTAAAGCGATAAGATTTAAAGAATCGCAATTAAGGCCGATGGGCAGGACAGCCGCAGGGGTGAAAGCCATTAAGATGAAGGGGAATGACTTTGTCGCGGGACTTGATATAATAGATAGAAGTGGCAAGGGAAAAGCGACAAATGAAAAGTTATTGATAATCACCGAAAATGGTTTTGCCAAACAAACGCCGCTTAAGGAATATAAAGTTCAGAGCCGCGGCGGGCAGGGGGTAAAAACCGCCAAAATTACCGAAAAAACAGGTAAGATAGTCGCGGCAAAAATAATAGAAAACAAAGAAGAGCTTATGGCGCTTTCAAACAAAGGACAAATTATCAAAACGAAAATTTCCGACATCAGGACGGCGGGGCGCGCCACTTCGGGAGTCAAGGTAATGAGGTTGAATAGCGGTGACAAGGTAGCGGGAGCGGCAACAATATAAAATTACAAATTTCAAATAACAAACAATAATGAATCTTTCTAAAAGTCAAATAATGATTTTAGGCGGGATAGGATTGGTGGTTCTGTTTTTTGTTTTAGTTTTTCTTGGTGCTATACCGGGATTAAAACCTTCTGATTCAGGCGGTTTTAGTTTAGGAATGAGTGGCGGGAATCAACAAAAACTTAGCTTTTGGGGCACGGGCGAGGCCGATAACTCAAACTCCATGCAGCGCTTGCTTGAAGAATATTCAAAAAGCGGCGGCATACAAGTAGATTATCGGCATTTTGATAATGCCGGAGTTTATGAAAAAACTTTATTGAACGCTTTGGCAATCGGCCGGGGCCCCGACATTTTTATATTTCATAGCAGTTGGCTGCCGAAACATTATGATAAAGCATATCCCGCGCCGGAACCTTTGAATGTCGCTTATGTCCAACAAATGTTCCCCGATGTCGTCCAAAAAGATTTTACCATTGAAAACAGAGTTTATGCCCTGCCTCTTTATATAGATACATTGGCGTTGTTTTACAATAAAGATATTTTTAACGCCAAATCAATAGCTTTGGTTCCAGAAACCTGGCAGGATTTTCAAAATTTAATTCCCAAATTGCGCGAATTGAATATTTTAAATCAAATTGTTAAGCCGGCGGCGGCGATAGGCGGCTCGGAAAAAAGCATTAGCAACGCTTCGGATTTGTTGAGCCTTTTAATGATTCAAAAGGGAAGCCAAATGATTAGTGGCCAAGGACAGTCTGACTTCGGCTTAAGGGGGTTGGAAGCGTTCAATTTTTATCTTCAGTTTGCCGATTCTTCAAGCGATTATTACACATGGAACGACAATATAGATAATTCGCTCAATCTTTTCAGCCAAGGAGATTTAGCGATGACATTCAACTATCAATCCGCGGTTTCATTAATTAAAGAAAGAAATCCATATTTGAATTTCGGAGTAAGCTTAATGCCGCAATTTGACGTTGAGCCGCCGATAAATTATTCAGATTATTGGGGATTGGCGGTTTCCGCTCAAAGCGCGAACAAGGTTGCCGCTTGGAATTTCATTGCTTCCGCGGCAGCCAACCCGAAAATATCGGAAGTTTATCTTAAGGCAAACGGTAAGCCGCCGGCGTTGCGTTCGCTTATTGATAAATACAAAAACGACCCTAATTTGGGCGTTTTCGCCAAACAGGCGCTTACGGCGAAATCATGGAGCCAGTCCGATAACAATAGTATTAAACAAATTCTTTCAGATATGATAGAATCGGTGGTGAGCGGAAAATTGCCTTCGGATAAGGCAATGGGGCAGGCGATAAGCCGAATAAATTCTTTATGATTAACAAAGTAAAAAAAATAATCTTAAACGCCGCTGGCTTGGTGCCTTGCGGGACAAGTGAAACTCCCGTTTGCAACTGGTGTTATTTCGGCGCTTTGGCATCAAACATTATAGATTTTATGATGTATTTAGTTTTTCCATTGGCGGCGGTGATGATAGTAGTCGGCGGAATATTTATTATGACTTCCGGCGGTTCAAGCGCGAGATTCAGCAAGGGAAAAGAAATAATTACGGCGGCGGTTATTGGCATTTTAATCGCCTTGCTTTCTTGGATAATTATTGATACAATAATTCAAACAATTGCCGTGGGCTGGAAGGGAATAGTCCCCACGCCATGGAACAAAATAAATTTAGGCTGTTAAATTATATGGCTAAATTTTCAAAAAAACTATTAGGAGTCGCTTTGGCGGCAAATTACGATTTTAACAGCGCGGCCCAGCAGTTGGCGCAGGGTTCGCCGATAAGCACTCCAAAAAAGATATTCTCAATTTTAAAAACAATAGTTCAATATACTTATACAATTTTCTTTATCGTCGCGGTTTTGTTTATTTTAATCGCCGCCTTTAACTTTTTAACCGCTAAGGGCGACCCGGCAAAAATAATAAGCGCCCGAAGCCAAATTTTTTGGGCGATAGTGGCAATAATTATCGCGTTGCTTTCGGTCGGAGCGGCGCAGATTATAAATAATTTTATAAAAGGCGCTTAAATCATATGAAAAAATTATTAACGTTTTTGGTAATTTGCGTTTTAGCTTCCCCGATTTTTGTTTTGGCGGTCGCGCCGGGCACGATTCCCGGGCCGAGCGATTATGGCATTGATACGGGCGGTTTGCCCTCGGACACCGGCGGCTTATTAAATGTTTTAGGTTCGGTTGTCAAATGGGTTTACATGGTTTTCTTCATTGTCGCCGTTCTATTCATTATTTTTGCGGCGTTTGACTATTTGACTGGCGTCGATTCTCCGGAGAAAATCAAAACCGCTCATAAGAAATTAATTTATGCGGCAATAGCCGTCGCGGTGGCCTTACTGGCTGTTTCGTTCCAGTTAATTATCGGAAGTTTTTTGAAAGGAAGTGATGGTGGCGGTTCGGGCGCGCCAAGCGAAGATTCGCAACCACACTACTGGATTCCTTCCCCTGATTATCCGGGCGGTCCCGTGTCAACATAGATATTTCTAAGATGAAGTAATATAAAAGGTCGATTATTGAGAAATTAATTCAATTATGAATTCATTACAATCAAAAATTATCGCGGTCATTCTTGGAGTTTCAGTTGTTATGCCGATTGCGAGCGTTGTTTATGCTCAGCCTTCAACCGGAATTAATTTGCCGGGCGCGAACACAAGCATTACGACAGTTTCGGGACTCGTTGATATTATAAGAGGAGTTGTCAGGTGGATTTACATTATATTTTTCATTATCGCCGTGTTGTTCATTATTTTCGCGGCATTCACCTATTTGACTTCTGCCGGAGACCCAGAAAAAGTCGGCACTGCGAAAAGTCAGTTGATTTACGCGGCTATCGCTATCGCGGTGGCTTTGTTGGCGGTTGGATTCCAGGCAATTGTGAGCAATTTCTTGGCAGCTCCGACAGCAGGAGTGTAGTTAACTATTGAATTTAAAACATATGAGTCCCGCCTAGGCGGGACTCATATGAAAATCGGTCAGATATTTTAATAATGATAAAATCCTTTTTGGAAAATATTTTTTTGGGTTTTAATAATGTGGCGTTGGCGCAGGGCGGTCCCGGCGCGGGCGGTTACCCTGGCGGCGAACTCGCAAATCCGCTTGGGACAAATAATATTATTCAAGTAATAAACAACGTTTTAAATTATTTGATTTATATCAGCGTTCCGATTTTGGCGATAATGATTTTAGTCGGCGGTTTTCAAATTTTAACCGCGCGAGGGGAGCCGGCGAAAATTACTTCCGGCAAGCAGACAATAACTTACGCCGTAATTGGATTTGTTATAATTTTGGTTTCAAAAGGAGTGGCGCTTATTCTTCTGAAAATAATGAAATAAACCCCGTAGAGCAACGGCGATTGAGGCAACATGATTTTTTAAATAAATTATATTTTGTCATGCTTTGTTTTAAAATCTTAATTTAAGAACCCTATTTAAGCGTTGCCTAAAAATCACTATCGCCGTTGTCATACGGGGTAAAAAAGAAAGCCCCAGCAGTGAACGAATAAACAATTCACTGGTGGGGCTTTTTGCTACTGTTCCCGTAGAATTTCTACGAGAATTTCTTTTTCCGCGCCTTTCGCGTTAAGCAGGCGCAATTTTCCGGCTGGCGCGGCGCCTGTCCATGTTTCCCATCCTTCAGGCATATTGTAGACAATACGTTTGCCATTTGGCTGAACAGACACTGCTCTGTATGGAGCGTCTGCCCGGATGCGATGCTTTGTGCCTGGTCCTGCATCGACAGTAGGCACTTCCTCGCATTCACTGTCTTCGGTGCAGGGCGGGAGATAGAAAGACTGAAGTTGCTTCTGGAACTCGATGCGAGTCTGTTTTCGGAGATTCTTGACTTGCTCGTTGTGATACCAGTACCCCAAAAGCGCCACCAGCAGAAGCAAGATAACGGGGAAAACCCAGCCAACACTCCTCTTTTTCTTTCTGTCTGTCGTCTTTGTTGGTTGTTGTTGCGTTTCTGATTTGGCGTTGATTCTCTTACGAATTTGGAAAAAGAGAATTATTGCCAAGATGACAAAAAATACAATTAGTTCCACTCTCATGACTACTCCTCCTTTTTAATGCTTGCTCCTACGGCAGAGGCGATAGTTACAAGCTCGGAGAAACCCCTAGAGCCAGCAACGATTGTTTTTTGGCCAGGATTTTCCGTAATTGCTCTGGCTGTTTCCGCGCCAAGCGCTGCTGCGCCGGAAATTTCAAGCTCATCTCTCATTTTTTTCAAGCCATCTGTCCGACCAGTGAGAATGGCTTTTTCTTTAGCTCCCATGCCTTCACCTACTAGGCGGTCCCTTTCTTTTTCCAGTTTTGCTTTTGGCACTGCGCCGATAGCAGCATTGAGGTCACGATGGAAATTAATCATTTTAATCTGGGCGCTTTCCATATTTATTCCCCAATTCTCGATTCGCTCATTGATTTGGTATTGAAGACAAGCGCTATAGGTGCCGAGATTTGCCAGCGCCACAGCCGGAGTAATTTTGGCGAATTCGCGAGTAAGTGAACCTATCGCGCAATCCTCCATTTGTTTGCGAGCCTCTTCTCGACTGCCAATGGTAGTTAAAAACTGAATGTAGTCGTCGATTCGCCAACGGATAACTGGAACAACTTCCGCCGTCACTCTGATATTAAGAGAGTCATTCTCTGGCGGGACATCTAATTCGTGTTTTTCTACGCTTTCTTTGGATGTTTCAAGGTCAATTTTTCTAAGCTCTTCTGCGTTTTTTGGAAATCCAAAAGGAATTCTTATCGGGGGGAAAAAACCAGGAGGCATAATTTCTGTGTCTTCAAGCCTGAAAATATGCTGTGGATCAGTTGGAAGCTCGTCTTGAATAGTGAGCCGAGTTTCCTTTTTGAGTTGAGATATTCCAAATGGAACAAATACCAATCCCGAGGAAATCTCGCATATGGGTTTACCGAAAAGCAATAACGCCCCGAGTTCCGTTGGTCCCACCATCCTCAGGCTAATGAGTGTGTAAAGTATTTGTGCTAAAAACGTCGCCAGTCCCCAGTTCCATTTAAACTCCGCTTGTAAGAAAGTTGTTGACATTGAATAGTTTGATAGCCAGAAATACTCTGCGATGAAAAAGATTATATAGGCTATCGCTATCACTTTCAAAAAAACAAATAATCCTTTACGCTTTTTCGTGTCCATTAATCCTTTACGCTTTTTCGTGTCCATACATCCTCCTTTCGGCCAATGGCCTTTCTATATTTTATTTTTCGTTCGTTATATAATTTTTAAAGTCCGCAAGAGCGGGCTTCTCCCACGCTTGTAATGCTATAAAATATAGCATAAAATAAAGAAAGAGTCAACCCCGTTAGAAGCGTGTTTATTCTGCCTCAACATAACGAGATTTTATCAATGTAATTTCGTACTATCCACGTATTATCAAATTGCGTAAAAATTTAGAACAAATTTTTACGCCTAACGCTTCTAATGGGGGTCAACCTTGAAATGCTCCCGTGGCGGAATTGGCATACGCGCGGCGCTTAGAACGCCGTCTCGAAAGAGTTAGAGGTTCAAATCCTCTCGGGAGCACAAAAATAAAGTTTTACGCGCGTTGAAACACGCGTAATGTCCAATCAGACGATCGTCTGATTGGACATTTTCATTAACCGCCATTAAGTGATTTGTTTTAAACTGCCGGTTTTAGTAATTTCGAAAATTTCCACAAAATCAATTAACTCTAACCTTTTTAAATCTTCTAAAAATGTTTTGGGTAATTTGATTTTTCCAATCCAAACGCTTTTTTGAATCATTTTCAGCTCTAAATTCCTCAGCGCCGATCTTAGCCAATTTCTTTTTCTCCTTATTTTCTCTGGAATGTCAAAAATTATAATGATAAATTTGTCAGTGGTGAATTTTTCGTAAGAGAGAGCGGGGAGCGCGTCGGTCTTCCTTATCTTCAATAAATTGAGACGACTTTTTCCTTTCAGAGTTAATTTTAGTATTGGGTTATTTCCGTTAGCTTTGGAGTCTTTTATTATTAGGTTATCTCGTTTAAGCTTGTAGATTATACTATTAAATTTGGCCCTCGCCCTTCTTTTTTCTTCCGCGTTAAATCTTCTCGCTGAACGTTCAGATTGGCGTTTTGAAATTTCATAATTCAATTTATTATAAGAAGCGCCATACCCAGAATTAAGAATAGCGCCAAAAACGTCGGAAATAGCCATTCCTAAATCTCCAACAGTTTCTAATATCTTTAAAGTAGTTTCGCCCTTCATATAGATAAATTATAATGTCCAGTTAAACGATCGTCAAACCGGACATTTTTATTTTTGGACAGTATTGCTAAAATAAACTGTAAACTATGATTTATTTCCTTTTTCTATCGTGGAAAGCTTGGTGGATTTCGCGGAGGTTTTTATTGGTTAAATGAGTGTAAATTTGAGTCGTAGAAACATTGGCATGGCCCAATAATTCTTGCACCGAGCGCAAGTCGGCTCCGCCGATGAGTAAATCGGTGGCGAAAAGGTGGCGGATGGTGTGCGGATGCACTTTTTGCGGAATGCCGGCTTTTCTGGAATAAAAATCAACAATTCTTTGGATGGTGCGGGGAAGTATTCTGCCGATTATTTTCGCCTGCCTACCGGCAGGCAGGCCATGCCTACCGGCAGGCAGGGGTTTCACTTTGGTCAGGCTAATAAATAAAGCCTCTTCGGCATCGCCGCGTTTTTCCAAATAATTTTTTATGGCGATTTTCGCGCGTTTGGAAAGAAAAACAACCCGTAATTTTCCGCCTTTGCCGCGAACGCTTAATTCTCCGCGTTTGAGGTCGAAATTTCGGTTAAGCGCGCAAAGTTCGGAAATGCGGAGGCCGGTTGAAAACAACATTTCTAAAATTGCTTTGTCGCGGAGCGAGCGTAAGTCCAAATCTTTAGGCGCGGCTAAAAGCCGTTCTAGGTCCGAATATTCAATTATTTCAATCTGCCTTGTCGGGATTTTAGGCAGTTCTATTTTTTCGGGCGACAAAACCTCAATATCGCGCTTGTTCATGTATTTCAAAAAATTTCTTAAGGCGATAACGTAATAGCTTTGAGTGTTTTTTTTGATGTTTTTTCTTGCCAAAAAAAGGCGGAATTCGCGGACAACTTCCGGCGTAATGCCTTTTTCGGTTTTTATTTTTCCAAATTCAAAAAATGCCTTTAAATAACGCTCGTAATTTTCACAGGTTTTAATTGAGCGGTTTTTCTCTATTTCCAGATAATTGAGGTAATCGTTAAGAAGTTTGTTTATGTCTGCCATAGTATTGTTAATTTTACCATTTTCCATGGTATAATTAAACAAACGTTTAAGAAATGTTTATTATTCAACTCATTTTTTATCTATTTTCCAACGTGATTGCTTTGTTGGCAGCTACGCATTTTGTGAGCGGTTTTGTGATTGAGGCGGGATTCAATAATTTATTTCTGGCGGCGATTGTTTTAACCTTTATAAACGCGCTTATAAGGCCCGTTATCAAGCTTATTTTCACTCCGATTATCTTCTTAACCTTCGGATTAGGCGTTATAATCGTAAACACATTAATGCTCTATTTACTTGACAAATTTTTGCCAAGTATTACCATAACAGGAATATTGCCGCTTTTTTACGCCACGTTGATTATTAGCGTGGTCAATCTTATGGTTAATTTCTTGGCGAAAAGAATAGCCTGATAAATTCAAATTTATGTATCTTTCAATAGCTCAAATTGTAGTTTCAATAATTTTGATTGTTTTGATTTTGCTTCAGGAACGCTCTTCGGGGCTCTCCGGAGTTTTTGGCGGAGGCGGAGGAGAATTTTATTCTCAAAGGCGCGGTCTGGAGCACGTGATTTTTATCGCCACCATCGTTTCGGCCGTGATTTTTGTTCTCTTATCGGCCTTGAATTTGGTTGTATGATTTTTTTAATAAAGATTTTTAAAAGTTTCTCAAAAAAAGAGAAATTACTGTTCGTGGTTTCCCTTTTGGCGTTTTTTTTGTCTTTTGTATTTTGGACCGCAAACATTTTTTCCCAGAGGACGGTTTTGGCGGCGGTTTCGGGCGGAGAATATACCGAAGGCATTGTCGGCCAACCGAGTTTTATCAATCCGGTTTTGTCTTTGCCGAGCGGAGCGGACAGCGATATCAATGAATTGATTTTTAGCAGACTTTCCGATTTATCAGACAGTGTTAAAATGAGCGAGAACGGAAAAGTTTGGAATATTCGTTTAAAAGCGGACATTTTTTGGGACGACAAGCAACCGATAACCAGTCGGGATATTGATTTTACAATCAAGAAAATCCAAAATAGCGATACGCAATCGCCTCTTGAATCGATGTGGCGCGGAGCCCAGACGGAAATCATAAGCAAATTAGAAATGAAAGTGGCGCTTTCAAAACCCTATTTCTTTTTTGACGAAACGTTAAAAAATTTGATGATAATCCCGGCGCATCTTTTTTCTGAAACTCCGGCGGCAAACATTAAAATTTCCGATTATAATCTTGAACCGACGGGAAACGGGCCTTTTAAATTCCAATCTTTTAAAAAAGAAAAATCGGGATTTATTTCCGAATATAAATTCGTCAGAAATGAAGCCTATTTCGGCAAAAAGCCTTACATTGAAAGCATGGTTTTCAAATTTTATAAGAATGAAGATGAATTAATATCAGCTTTTAATTCGGGAGAAATAAGCGGTTTCGGCGGGGTAAGCGCAAAAAATTTAAAAAAGATAAGTATAAACAGCAAGATTTTCAGCTTAATGATGCCGAGATATTACGCGCTGTTTTTTAATTCTTACGCGCAGAAAAATTTGGCCGGGGAAAATGTAAGAATAGCTTTGGATTATGCCACAGATAAGAAAAAAATAATAGACGAAGTTTTTAATGGCGACGCCATTGTCGCCGACGGGCCGGTAGTTTTAGGAATGAATGGTTATAGCCAGAAAGTTTCCTTTGAAAGCGTTTTTTCGCCGGAAAAGGCGGCAAGTATTTTAGATGCCGACGGCTGGCGGGTTGGCGAAGACGGAGTTCGCTGGAAAACAGTTAAAAAAGAAACATCTCGTTTGGAATTCAATTTAATTTCTCCAAAAGTTCAATTTTTGGAAGACGCGGCAAACATAATTGCTTCCGATTGGGCAAGAATAGGCGTCAAGTTGAACGTTTTGGCAAAGTCGTCCGAAGAAATAGACGAAATAATTAAAACCAGAAATTATGAAATAATAATTTTTGGCAACAGTTTTACGAGTTATAACAATCCCGATTTATCTTCTTTCTGGTATTCGTCGCAGAAATTTTATCCGGGGCTTAATTTGTCGCTTTATGAAAACAAGTCGGTTGATAATTTAATAGAAATTTCACGGGAAACAATGAACGATTCAAAACGTCAGTCCGCTCTTTCAAGTTTGCAATCGCTTATTGTTGGCGACCAGCCGGCGGTTTTCCTTTTTTCGCCCGATTATACTTATATCAGCAAGCCGCAATTGGAAGGTTTTGAAGAAACTGAAATAAATTCCGCCAGCGGCCGTTTTAAAAATATTGAAAATTGGTATATTAAAACGGCGAGAGTATTCAAATAAATTAAAGGGCTTGACCCCGTTAGAAGCGTAATCAACTTATTTTGATATAATATATATTAATGTAATTACGGTCATCATTTGGTTAGTAAGCCGCATAAAAATTTATTTTAAATTTTCATGCCAAAGCTTCTAACGGGGTTGACCCCGTTAGAAGCGTAATCAACTTATTTTGATATAATATATATTAATGTAATTACGGTCATCATTTGGTTAGTAAGCCGCATAAAAATTTATTTTAAATTTTCATGCCAAAGCTTCTAACGGGGTTGACTTTTTCTTATGGATATTGGAAAATATAAACAACTTGCCAAACTTATAAAAGATAACGAGGTTTATAAAGTTTACGACTTACCCGAACTTGAAGATTTGGAAATTTCCTTGACAGAACTTAACCCTCATGAATCCACAATGGGTCATTCTCACGCCGCAGCCGATGAGGTTTACCTTTTTATTAAAGGCGAAGGAACAATGGAAAATGGTTCTCAAAGCATCGACGTAAGAGCCGGCGATGTTGCCCCGGTTAAAAAAGGCGATTTTCATAGAGTTCACAATAAAGGCGAAGGAATTTTGAGCTTCTGGGCGATTTTTGAGAAATATGAAGGAAGAGGAAAATAAAAAAAGGGCGAGTGGTGAAATGGCAAACACGTAGGCTTCAGGAGTCTATGGCCGTAAGGCTTTGAGGGTTCAAGTCCCTCCTCGCCCACTTTAGCGGCGCGTATTTAGAAAATATTATTAAATAAATAAAAAAATGGTAAGACAATCAGTCAGGCAATTAGCCAGACAAAAATCAACAATAATACGGAGAAAAATTTATTCTCCCAAAAAAGAAAAAGAAATAGAAACGTCCAAGGGAGAAGAGGCGGTACGTTTTGCGACCTTGGGCGGACTTGAAGAAGTCGGCCGCAATATGATGTTTTTTGAATATGAAGATGAGATTATCGTTTTGGATGCCGGCCTGCAATTTCCCGAAGAAGCGACTCCGGGCATAGATTATATTATTCCCAACGTCGCTTATCTTGAAGAAAGAAAAAATAAAGTTAAAGCGATAATCATCACCCACGGTCACTACGACCACATAGGCGCCATTCCTTACATAATGGATAAACTTGGCAATCCGCCGCTTTTTACCGCCGCGATAACAAAAGAAATTATTCTTAGGCGGCAGGAAGATTTTTCCAAAGCGCCGAAAATAAATTTTGAAGTGGTTAAAGCGGGAGACATTCGCCAGCTTTCGAAAAATTTCAAAGCGGAGTTTTTTGGAGTTACCCATAATATTCCCGATGGTGTCGGCGTGATCTTGGAAACGCCCGTAGGCAAAATGGTTCATGGGGGAGAATTTAAATTTGATTATGATAATGAAGGCAATCCGAAAAATTTGGATGTTTGGGAAAAAATCGGCAAGCAGAAAATACATACTCTGCTTTTGGATTCCACCGGCGCCGAAGAGCCCGGCTACTCAGTTTCCGAAAGAGTAGTGGAGCAAGAATTGGAAAAACTTTTCAA
>Ga0210050_1002511_pt1 | contig 17524 bp, 14 predicted proteins | sample CryGey132114_all_FD_185463 | JGI IMG/M metagenome (GOLD analysis project Ga0210050, IMG submission 185463) | Groundwater microbial communities from aquifer - Crystal Geyser CG22_combo_CG10-13_8/21/14_all (SPAdes) (version 2) | ecosystem: Environmental > Aquatic > Deep subsurface > Groundwater ...
TCTCTGGGCGCCTGTGCTTACCGAGAGGAAGACAGGGCTTCTCACGCCTGTAATTGGTTATTCACAGTCAAAAGGCTTTTATTACAGACAGCCGTTTTTCTGGGCCATAGATGAAGACAAGGATGCAACATTTATTGCTGACTGGCAGAGCAAGGCAGGCATAGGAGAAGGGGCTGAATACAGATATGCAGCGCCCGGAGATGTGGAGGGCAAACACTGGCTCTATCATTTCTATGACAAAAGGGCAGGACAGAATTTTTATGAATTGAAGTCTTCCCATACAAAAAGGAGCATGGACAGTCTTTCAGGCTACTGGAACTTGAATCTGCTAAATGAAAAAGGAAAAAGTTTTTACAGGGAATACAGCATTAACCGCTTGGAAAGGGTAAACAGATTTCTTGAATCAACAGGCGAGCTGACGCTTCCTTCGGAGAATTCACGCCTTTACCTCATGTCACAATATATTATTGACCTGAAAGATGGAAGCGATACCTCAGCCATAGCTCAGAGACTGCCTGAATTAGGGTATGTTGTTAACCCCTCCGGTGTAGGGCCTGTAGTTTTCTCCATGACGTCGTCTGCGTCAAATTTCTCAAGGGACATAGGCGTATCAGGACAGCGTCTGGACCTTTATCCTAAGCTTTCCCATTCCTTCGGAGACAAGGTCATTCTTTCCCAGAATCTCGGATTAAGAGAGACCATGTATTCTTTGCATAAAAACGAGGCTGACGGATTTAAGAGTTCAGTGCACAGGGATATGTTTGATTACAATATCACAGCGTCCAGCCGGTTAATAAAAAAATATGGCGAGGATTTAACGCACGGCGTTGAACCTTCTCTGACATATACGTTTGTGCCCTGGATTAAAAAAGACAATGCCAATGTCCCGCTGTTTGATTCCACAGAACTTTATTCAAGGCAGTCATCAATAGGCCTTTCTCTTGTAAATAGGCTCCTGGATAAAAAAGGCGAGTTCCTAACGACAAGCATGTCGGAATCGTATAACTCATACGGAGGAGACACGCCATTTTCTCCGTTAAGCGTGTCGGCGTCTATTCCGAGGCCTTTCCCTATAACTGCCGACGCCTCTTATAATCACTATACGAGCCGTATTGAGACTGTAAACTCAACAGTATCTATCCCTGTAAAAAAATTTTCATTTTCTCTGGGGGAGAGATACAACCAGCCTAATAATACTATGTTTTATGACATCGGGGCTGTTTATAATCATTCTAAAAACTTGTCGGCAGAGGTCAAAGTCTGGTATGATTCTAAGGGAGGAGGAATGAGGGATTCTTCGTTTATCATGAAATATCTTCAGCAGTGCTGGGGAATAACAATAACGGTTAACAGGAGGCCTCCTGATAAAGTAAACAGCAAGCCAAGCGAGCTTAGTGTGCTTGTAACCTTTGATTTGCTCGGACTCGGCTCTTATTCTGCGAGGAAATAGACATGGCGCTAAGGAAAAAATATCTTGGAGAACTTCTGATAGAAGCCGGGGTTATAACCGCGGAACAGCGTGATAAGGCCATGCAGGAACAGAAGAGGCTTGGCAAAAGGCTTGGAGAAACACTTGTCAGCCTCGGGGTTATTACGGAAGAAGTTATGGCAAAGGCGCTCAGCGCGCAGATGGGACTGCCGTTTAAAGAACTGCGGTCTATATCTGTAGCCCCGGGGGTCATAGATTTGGTGCCGGAGTCTCTCGCGCGAAAACACAAGGTGCTGCCGCTTACGATTAATAACGGAAGGCTCACCCTTGCCATGGCTGACCCCCTCAATGTCTTTGCGACAGATGAGATAAAACGGATTACAAGGATGCCTGTGAATGCGGTTGTCATAACGGAATCAGACCTCATAAATGCGCTTGACAGATATTACAGCAGGGGAGAAATGAATGAGGTTGTTAATGCCGCGGATGTTTACTATCCTAAAAAGGAAAAAATTGTTGCCGCAGCAGAGGCGATGGTTGAAGACACGCCAATCGTGAAGCTCGTCAATACAATAGTTACGCAGGCTGTAAAGGACCGGGCCAGCGACATACACATAGAACCTTATGAGGATTCCCTTCGCGTCAGATTCAGGATTGATGGAAAACTGCATGATATTATGAAACCTCCCAAGCATCTTCATTCAGGCGTTGTCTCCAGGATAAAGATACTTTCAGGGATGGATATAGCAGAAAAGAGAGTGCCTCAGGATGGAAGATTCCCTATAAATATTGAGAGCAGGCAATTTGATATAAGGGCGTCAACGCTGCCTACGCATCACGGCGAGAAAATAGTTCTGAGGCTCCTTGAAAAAACCTCGGGGCTTCCGCAGCTCACGCTCGGTCAGCTTGGATTCCCGAAAAATGTGCTGGAGTCTTACGAAAAGCTGATAAGCAGGCCTTACGGGTTTATACTTTCAACGGGGCCCACCGGCTGCGGTAAGACAACAACCATGTATTCGTCTCTGCGGAATATAAGCGCAGCAGAGAAAAATATAGTAACAATAGAGGACCCCATAGAGTATAATCTGCCTAATATAAATCAGGTGCAGGTCAATGTAAAGGCAGGGCTGACATTCTCATCAGGGTTGAGGTCCATTCTCAGACAGGACCCTGATATAATAATGGTCGGCGAGATAAGAGACACTGAGACAGCATCCATCGCGACCCATGCAGCGCTTACAGGGCATCTTGTTCTCAGCACCCTCCATACAAATGAGGCGGTCGGCGCCATAGCCCGGTTAATAGATATGGGCATTGAACCATTCCTTATCACGTCTTCTCTTATCGGAGTTTTAGGTCAAAGGCTCATTGTAAAAATCTGCCCTTACTGCAAAGAAAGTTATACCGCTGACGAAGAGATGTTAAGGCGTGTGGGGATTAAAGGAAAAGTGCTCTTGCACGGCAAGGGATGCAGCGAGTGCCGTTTCACAGGATACCTCGGAAGAGAAGGATTATTTGAACTCCTTCTGGTTACAGAGGGGATAAAGAAGTTGATAATAGACAAGGCTCCTGCAAGCGAAATAAAGGCACAGGCGATAAAGGAAGGCTTTAGAACCATGAGGCAGGAAGGCCTCTTAAAGGCAGTGGATGGCGTTACGACAATTGAAGAAGTAATGAGAGTAACACAGGAGACAGAATAAAAGTGCCGGCTTACAGCTACAAAGGCAGAACATCGTCAGGAGAGATTGTAAACGGCGTTATTGATGCGCCTAACACCGATGCGGCTGCAGAGCAGCTTTTTTCCAAAGGATATACCCCTGTAAAAATACAAGCTGAAGAAGAGATTAAACCTCCCGGCGGGAGCGGATGGCAGATTTTTGACAGGGTAAAGGATGAAGACCTCATAGTGTTCAGCCGGCAGCTTGCAACCCTTATTACCGCAGGCATATCCTTTATCAGAAGCCTGGACACGCTTTCGGAGCAAACAAAGAGCAGAAAGCTCCGCAAGATAATAGAAGAAATAAGAAGAGACGTTGAGAGGGGCAGTTCATTCTCCGACGCCCTGACAAAATTTCCGAAGGTATTCTCCACGCTTTATATCAGTATGGTAAAGGTAGGCGAAGAGGCCGGAGTCCTGGATGACATTCTTGGGAGGCTGGCGTCTCTGCTGGAACATGATGCGACAACAAGGGCGCGGGTAAAGGCGGCGACAAGATACCCCGTCATAGTTGTAATAAGCATGGCAATTGCCTTCCTTATTCTCACAACATTTGTGGTCCCGAAATTCGCTTCATTATATCAATCTGCAAAGGTAGAGCTTCCATTTCCGACACGGGTGCTTATATTCCTGAATAAAACAATCAGGTCTTACTGGCCGCTTCTATTAGCCGCGGCAGCCGGCGTTATTTTTGCATTCAGGGGATACGTAAGGACTCCGTCCGGCAGATGGAACTTTGATAAGTTTAAGCTCAAGGTTCCGATAATCGGCTCTGTTGTTGAGAAAACTGTTATGTCCAGGTTTTCAAGGATATTCGCTACACTTTACGGCAGCGGCATCCCGATGCTCCATGCGCTTGACATAGTTGCAGGCACACTCGGGAATATCATCATTGCCAGGGCTGTTGAGGTGATAAAAGAGAGTGTGAGCGAAGGAAAAGGCCTGGCTGTGCCGATGGCAGGCACCATGGTCTTTCCGCCGATGGTTACGCAGATGGTTGCTGTTGGCGAGGAAACAGGAGCGCTTGATGATATGCTCACAAAGGTAGCCGACTATTACGACCTGGAGGTTGAATATGCGATTAAAAACCTTTCAACAACGCTTGAACCGGTTCTGCTGGTCTTTCTTGCCGGCGGGATACTCTTTTTAGCGCTGGGGATATTCCTTCCAATATGGGACATGATGAAAGTTATGAAAAGATAATAGCAGCCTTTTTAAAAAGGCGGTTTTATTTTGGACTCTTTGTATTCCTCCCCCTGTTTTTTTCTGTTTTTGCCGCGGCTGCGCCGCTAATTTTATTAGCAAGATTCAGGGCTGTCTTTAAGCGCGGCTTTATTGACCCGGCCGAGCTTATCTCCATTTATAGTTTTGCGGAGCAGTGGACTTACATCCTGGCTGCAGCGGCATTTGTGACGGGGCTGATTGTTGCCTACGCTCTTGTAAGGCCTGCAAGAAAATTATTAAGCGAAGGCGGAAAAGGCAAGAATATAGAGGAATTCAGTTCGCTTGGCAAGGAGTTTACAAAAATAGCCGCATCCCTCAGCAAGTACACCTCATTGCTCGAAAGCACAACAGGAGGAGTAATGACAGCCGACAAAAGCGGAGCGATAACAATGGCGAACCCCTATGCCTGTCATATACTCGGCAGTAAGGAAACTGGCCTGCTTGGCAAAAATATCGGAACCGTATTGAATATAACAAGGGATTTACAAGCAGCTCTGAAGGGAGACGCCGCTGCCTCTGAGCTGAATATAACAATAAACGGTGAAAGCAGGACCATAGGTTATACTCTTTCACCAATAAAAGGCAGATATGGCATAGACGGAGCAGTGTTCAATTTTATGGATACTACAAAGATAAAAGAGATGCAGCTTGAGATGCAAAAAACTGAAAAACTGGCGAATATCGGAACGCTGGCAATGGAAGTAGCGCATGAGATTAGGAATCCCCTTGCTTCCATAAAAGGGCTTGTACAGCTTATCGGCGAGGACATGAATGACAACGCGCAGAAGAAGCTTTATATCAATACAATACTCAAAGAAACAGAGCGGCTGAACAGGGTTGTGGACACCATCTTTGAGAAAAAAACCTCCGCCTCCGAAGGGGAGAGTCTCATGGATATAATCCACAGGGTTGTGCTCTTATGCAGTCAGGCAGCAAAGGATAAGACTGTAAGAATAATGGAGGACTATGATGAAACTGTCAGAAATATACAAATGGGAGATGATAGGTTTTTTCATGCGTTTTATAATATAGTCCAGAACGCCTATGAGGCAGTTGGAAAAAACGGAGAGATAGGCATAAGGGCTAAGATGACGGATGATGGGACTGCTATTGAAGCAAATAGTGATTCTGAACTAAGCGGCGGAATTGAGGCAGCTGCAATATTTGAGGCGGAGGTTACAACCAAAGGCAAGGGACGCGGGATGGGATTGAAAATTGCGAGGGATGCAATAAAGAGCATTGGAGGCGATATAACCGTAGAGACGCCGGAAGGCAAAACAAAGTTTGTTATATGGCTGCCGCATACGAATACGTGATGCAGGATATTTATAACCGTCTTCTGAAGAGGACAAAAAACCTTTCTTTGATTTTTTCGCAGAAGCCCCGCCTTATCCACTGCGCTAATTCTATTTTTTCGGAATTTATAATGTCTTCCTCAAATACATCCATCATCTTTTGCCCTAAATTTTTATCAAGTATTCCGACATTCCCCTCATCATTTCTTCTCAGCGACTGAAAATCAAGATTTGCAGAACCTATGATGTTCCAGCAGCCGTCAAACACGGCAGTCTTCGCATGAAGTATCCTGCCTTTATAGGTGTAAATCTGCACGCCGGCTTTAAGCAGTTCTGTGAAGGACGCCCTTCCCGCATAATCCGCAGCCAGCACATCGCTTTTTAGCGGCAAGAGCAGCCTGACTATGGCGCCCCTTTTAACAGCTTCCGACAGCATATCAATCATCCTTCTGCCCGGAGTGAAATAGGCTGTGGTGAGAAATATGCTCTTTCTTGCATGATTGATGCTGTAATATAAAAGCCTTCTCAGCTTTCTCCTTCCTCTTGATGAACTTGCAAATATAGGCAGCACAGGCAGAGCGCCAGAGTTAAGAGTTAAGAGTCGAAACAACCCCCTTTTATTCCCCCTTAACAAAGGGGGAAAGGGGGTTGTTTCTGCATCTTGTATCTTGGACTTCTGGCTTCTGCTCTGCTGCTCTATTATCGGTTTCCCGCCCCACAGCAGCCAGCTTTTCTCAAACTCGCTTAACAGCGTCATGGCTATCGGGCCTTCAAGCAGTATGCCTGTATCCCTCCACGCCTCTTTATGCCTTTTGAAATAATATCCCCTGTATTCATTTGCGATGTTCAACCCTCCGGTGAATACCTTTTCCCCATCTATCAGAATAAGTTTTTTATGGTCGCGGCGGGCATAATGCAAGGGAGCGGTCCAATTGAAAGGGTAAGATGCCCTGACATTTATCCCTGCGAGTTTTAATTCTGCCCAGAATTTCCGCGGGGTTCCAAAAGAGCCGAAGTGGTCATAAAGAATGAATACGCGGACTCCTTCTGCGGCTTTTTTTTTCAGCAGCTCTGCCAGTTCAATGCCTGTTTCATCATTGCGGAATATGTAGAATTCAAGGCAGACGAATCTTTCTGCGCCTGCAATGGAATCAAATATCGTTTTGAACAGCTCCCCGTTCTTCCACAAAAGGCGGACGCTGTGGCCGCCTGTAAAACTGCCGCCGTATAATTTTTCTATTTTGGGTATTTCAAAGGCTGTTCTTATATCTCTGCTGTCATGCATAATGAAATCATTGCCTAAACAATATTTTATGTCAACTGTTTGTATGTGCTAAAATATCAACGCACACAAAAACATTAAAGAGGTTTGGAATGTCATTCAGCGCTAATGAACATAGGATATTAATAGCAGATGATGACGCCAGCATCCGTTTTTTCCTTGGTGAACTCCTCAAAAAGGAAGGTTTTGAGTTTGATTTTGCCGGGACAGGCGCCGAGGCGCTTGAGCGCCTGAAAAAAAATACTTACAGCCTGGTGCTTCTTGATGAAAAGATGCCGAACATGAGCGGCATTGAAGTTCTCCGGCACATAAAATCCGAAGGTTATCCTATGCCGGTGATAATGGTAACCGCCTACGGTTCAAAAGAGCTTGCAATGAGGGCCATCAGGGATGGGGCGTATGATTTTTTCACCAAGCCCGTTGACATAGGGATAGTGAGGACTGTCATAAACAGGGCTATAGAAAAATATGAATTGCAGAGAGAGATTGAAAACCTGAAGACGGAAAATCTTAAAGGCATACTCAGAGATGAAATCATAGCCGAGAGCGAGGAGATGAAGCAGGCAGTTGAACTTGCAATGAAAGTTGCGGCAACAGACGTCACAGCGCTGATAACTGGCGAAAGCGGCTCTGGCAAGGAACTTATCGCCAGGGCCATCCATAAGATGAGCGACAGAAAAGATAATCCTTTTGTAAGCGTAAATTGTGCGGCAATTCCTGAAACACTGCTTGAATCAGAACTGTTCGGCTATGAAAAAGGCGCTTTTACAGGAGCAGCAAAACAGCATATGGGCAAATTTGAAAGGGCGTCTAAAGGCAGCATCTTCCTGGATGAGATTGGCGACGTCTCACCGGGGCTTCAGGCAAAGCTGCTGAGGGTTCTGCAGAATAAAGAGATAGAGAGGCTCGGCGGCACAAGACCCATAAAAGTTGATATGAGATTTATATCTGCAACGAATAAAAACCTTGACAGCGCTGTCAGGGACGGCAGTTTTCGCGAAGACCTCCTTTACAGGGTGAAGGTTTTTGAGATTAAGGTTCCGCCTCTCAGAGAAAGAATAAAGGATATTCCTATCCTCTCAGATTACTTTGTGAAAAAGTACAGCAGAACAATGGGCAGGAATGTTAAAGGCATCTCTGCATCTGCCATAAATTTTTTTCTGCGCTATAACTGGCCCGGAAATGTGAGGGAGATGGAGAACCTCATCCAGCGTGCGATAATTCTTGAAGACACGGATACAGTCAGGGAAGAAACAGTAAAAGGGCTTATATTCAATAATACGGTTCAGGCAGAACATGGCGGCTCAGGAGTGAAAGAAAGGGTGGAGGCAATCAAGTCAGAAGAGGAAAAGAAACTTATAATCAATGCGCTTGCGGAGGCCAGGTGGAAAAGGATGGAGGCGGCAGCCCGGCTCGGCATCAGCAGAAAAAGCCTCTTTAATAAAATGAAGAAATACGGGCTGATGGAATAAAAGCAGAAGGCAGTTCCCCTGTTTACGCCTCAAACAATCCGTTCAGGACTTTTGTCCTTTCCTCTATATGCTTTGTAATGTTGTCCTGTTCTGCCTTCAGCCTGTGCAGTTCGTCCGCAATGTTAAGGGCCGCAAGAATACACGCCTTAAGCGGAGCGGCATTCGGCGCATTGCTGTAAACCTCTTTTATCTTTGCATCAACAAAGGCGGCGATTTTTTGTATATGCTCCTCAGGCGCATCGCCCTTTACAGTATATTTCTGGCCGAGGATATAAACATCTACACTGCTCACGCTACGCAACCTCTAAAGTGTCAAGTTCATTAAGGAGTCCTTCAACCTGATTTTTTATAGCGGCCTTTTCCGTCTGCAGCTTCTCTATCTCACTATCCCTATCAGCGAGACTCGCCTCAAGTTCTTTTATCTTGAGCTCAAGCGCGGCTTTTTCTTCCTTCAATGCCTTCACTTTCTCTATTGCGCCTGTTATCTTGTCTTCAAGATTTTTAAGCCTGTCCAATGGCGTCCCCTCCTTTTTATTGCTGCTTGCCTTTTCCCCGCTTTTTTTTACCTGCGGAGCCTCATCAAACAGAGTCCTGTTTTGTTTCATGATGTTTAAGATACCAAGATGCTATAGCGTATTGCAAGAGGCGTCAGAGAATCATGGGAATGCTCTTGCCGCCGGTATATTTATGATACTCAAAATAAGTTGTAATAACGCGCTTGGTATAGTTTTTAGTCTCTTCGTAAGGAATATCTTCAATGAATTCGTCAAGTGATTTATAGCTGCCCGCCTTCTGCCATTTCCTCACAACGTCCTCTCCTGCGTTATAAGCTGCGATAGCCGGGGGCAGCGAGCCGAACTCTTTTAAAAGATAGGTTATGTAATATGAACCGAGATTTATGTTGGCCCTTACATTAAGTATCTGTTCCTTTGATTTTATATTCAGGTTAATCTTTTTGTCTATGGCATGGGCTGTCTGCGGCATCACCTGCATGAGCCCGAGCGCGCCTGCCTGTGAGCGAGCCTGCGCGTCAAAGCGGCTCTCCTCCCTTATGATGGAAAGAACTACAAAGGGGTCGGCGCCGTATCTGTCTGAAACATCTCTCACAATCTGCCAGTGGGCCAGCGGATACAGAATACTCTGCGCAGCCTCTCCTATTGGTATATGCAGCAGCAGAGTTAAGGCCCTCCTGTATTCTCCGCATTCCTGCAATTTAAGGGAAACAGATAGGAGTTCGTCTGGATTCGTAGTTTTTCCGGCTATAACAGACAGTTCTGCCGCAGCCTCTTTTATCATGCCGGCTTCAAGAAGTATGTCAATGCGCTCGGACTTGAAAGGCTTATATCCGGAGTTTTTGAGGATTATATTAGTGTCAGTGTCAGTTTTTTGCGGCAGTTTTTCCTTACTGACACTGCCACTGTTCACTAACGCTTTTTCCTCTGACACCTTGACCTTTTCACCCTTTAATCCTTTTTTTATCTGCGCAAGGATGCTGTAAAAGTCTTGTGGTTTGGCTGCAAGCTGTCTGTAAATATAGCCCGCATCCCCGCCTGTTCTTTCAAGAGACTGAGCCTTCCAGTAGAGATATTTTGAACCGCCGAAACTGTTATAAAGCTCGGTGAAGACGGCAAGGGCTTTCCGGTAATTGCCGGTGCGGTAATATATCCATGCAATGCCCCACTGCGCGCTTTCAGCCTCGGACGGGTATTTCTCCTTTATGGACTTAAACAGATTCAGCGCCTCATCAATCTCGCCGTTTCTTCTTTTATCCAGCGCCGCCAATATCAGAAGCGAGCCGGTCCTTCTGTCAGCCATTAAAGACAGCTTATTCAGGGCAGCTTCAAATCCGGTTTTATCCCCAGCCCTGTAAAGCGCCTTTGCCTTCAGATAATAATCTCCTGCTTTCTCGTATGCGTCTGCTGATTCTTTATAGCGTTTCTGCTTAAATAACACATAGCCGAGTTTTTTAATGATTTCCATCCTGCGCTGCCCGTCGTCTCCGCCAGAGGCGGATGCCAGCGCCTCTCTCAATGCCGATTCTGCTTTTTTAAACTCCATAGCGTTTATGAGATTCGCCGCCCTTTCAATAACATCCTGCAGGGTAATATCAGAGGCTGTTAGTTCGCCGTATGCCAACCTTGAGGACATCCCGTCGCTGCTGAGATAGATGGTTTTGAAAATTGCCTTTGCCCTTTCTGTTTCTCCTTTATCCTTGAGCTGCTTTGCAATCAGGAATTTTATTTCATGGTCTTCAGGATAATCCCTGACGTAAGATTCAAAAATCTCCGGATTATGAGGCGTCTCGCCTGAGGCAATAAGGTTTTTGATTTCAAGCCCCCGCGCCCTTTTACGCAGCGGGGATGACGGATAATCTTTCAAAAGCTCTTTTATTCTCAAATTGGATTCGGCGAGGCTGCCTGATTCGGTGTAGGCCCTGGACAGATAAAAAAGTATGTAATCCCTGACAGCAGGAAGTCTTTTGTATGCCTCGGAGAGGCTCTCAATCGCCCCGGCATATCTGCCGGCGTCAAATTCGCTTTTGCCCTTTATGAAAAAATACTTCCCGTCTGTATCTTGCTCCGAAAATCCCCCCATCCCCCCTTTGTCAAAGGGGGGTGAGGGGGGATTATTTTTATTGCCCTTTGTGCTGTTGTGCGGCATGGGTGTTTCACCTGATGCGGCGCTGAAAATAGCAAGCAATATGACTGTAAACAAAATACTTTTCTTCATAAAACTATCATAACCAAATACGGCTCTTTTCAGCAATAAAGAAAGGCGGCGGCAATAGAATATTTCAAGAGGCATGTGGTATATTTTAGTATGATTAAAGACTTCAGGCTTCACGGAAATCTCGGACCTGTTGAATTTTTCGCATTTGTCGGTGGAGCGAGCGTTGAAAGCACATACTTCTACGAGGAAACAGCCTCACAAATAAGGTTCTTCTCAAAGGGCAACGAATTCACCGTCTCCGGCGAAGGGGTGCATTATAAAGGCACAGGAGGAAGTTTCTGCGAATATATGTTCGGCGTTGAAAAAGCCCTGAAGGACATGATAAAGGGAGAGGTTTCAAACAGGCTGATTATGTTTGGCGCCTTCCTTGATAAAAGTGAAAAGATTGTGTTCACAAACGATACTGAGGGGAGCGAATCGTTTTACAGGCTTTTTTTGCAGGGCAACGCAGTGAAGAACTACTACTTTTTCGTATCCTCAGAGCATAAAATAGAGCGTAAAAAGAGGCAGGAGCATATATTGAGGTCTGCGGGCAAGTTTTTGAAAAGGACGGAATTCGTCGGAAGCGATAAGGATACGGAGCTGATGAATGATTTCATAAATGAACTCGGAGAACAGAAATCAGCCCTCTTCATGTTTAAGATAATCCACAAGGAAAATGAGGCCTTCTATAAGGCCTTTGAAAACTTCTATTCCAGTGAGAGGGCGCTTACGCCGCAGGAGGAACTCCACCTTGAAGATATAGTCGCAAGATACGGCATAGACAGCTATCAGCAGGAGAGAATGAAGATTGACATAATGTACAAACATCCTGAAAACAAGTGCGTTGTTGATGAATACAAAGACATTCTTCTGAACAGCATCTCTAAAGAAAGCCTGGAACCCTCGGAGATTGCAAGGCTGGGGAGGCTGAGGACGCTCAGTATCAGAAATAATATACCAAGCGTGCTTTTTGATACGCTGGATGAACTCCTGCTCGGCGGCAAGAAAGTACAGGATATGAAAGAGCCTGATTATCTGAAGGAGGCCAGGTCTATTCTTGAAAACCTGTTTTTTAAAGACCCCTCACTTAAAAAGCACATAATTAATGAAGATATCGTAAGGCTGGTAAAGGCAAAACACAAGGCCTATTCCCGGAGCGATATGGGGTTTGAACAGGTGCTTCTTGACGTAGGCAAAACGTGCGATGAGATTGCACGTGAGACGAATGATTTCAGCGTTTTTGAAGAGTTCAGCGCAATACTTACATACTTTGACAGATACGATAATGTCCAGGCGCTGCTGAGCCAGATAGCCTTTATGGAGAATATGGATTTTGCCGAGGACTCCCTCAGAAGCCTCATCGGCAATAAGAATGAATTTGATAAACTTGACAGGACGCTTTTTGATGGGGTAGTCATAAAAGAACTCCTTCACAATAAATACATAACAGCCTACGGCAGGAGAAAGATTAATTCAATACTGAAGGGGATTGCAAAGATTTCCAATGGGGATGCGTCTCTCAGGGATGTAGTTGCCGAACTCAAGATGATAAGGGACGAAGAGAGGCTTTATTCTCAGGTTCACGCAGCGCTCAAGGAAAGGATGCGCAGCTTCTACCCCAGACTCAATACCCAGGAGGGCCGGGCTGAGATAAGAGAGGATATAGAAAGGGAGCTGGCGGAAGAAGGTTTTGCCAGGAAGACGCCGCATAAATTATTTGAGAAGACGCTCTTAGACCTTAGAAAAGAATCGTTCTATCTGAACCATCTTCTGCCGATAATCATAGAGAAAAAGGATATAAACCTGAGAGAAGACTTCCTCAAAAACAGCGGGCTTGACAGGTTTTATATAGAGACCATAGAAAAGGAATACTTTAATGATAAAGACATTGACGCCGCGGTGCTGGAACAGATAAGGGAAGGGAAAGAACTCTTGGGAGTTGAAAACTGAGGAAAGAAAGAAATCAGGTGTCAGGTATCAGTATATCTAACACCTAAAACCTAACACCTATAACCTATAATGAAACTGAATAAGGATATTTTGACTCTGATTGGCAATACGCCTCTGGTGAAGATTAACCGCTTATGTCAGGCTGATGACGCTGAGGTCTGGGCAAAACTTGAGGGGTGCAACATAGGCGGCTCTGTAAAGGACCGGATTGCCCTTTCAATGATAGAGTCGGCAGAGAAAAGTGGTGCGCTTAAACCACGCAGCACAATCATAGAGCCTACAAGCGGGAATACCGGGATAGGGCTTGCGCTGGTAGCGGCAGTAAAGGGATACAAATTAATCCTTACAATGCCTGAGACAATGTCAATGGAAAGAAGACAGCTGCTTCAGGCTTACGGCGCAGAGCTTGTTTTGACTGAGGGCAAGAAAGGGATGCTCGGAGCAGTTGAGAAGGCAGAGGAGACATATAAACATAATCCAGATTATTTCATGCCGCAGCAGTTTGAAAACCCGGCTAACCCTGAGATACACAGAAAGACAACTGCAGTCGAGATACTGGATGCGCTCGGCGCTGCGCCTGACGGCTTTGTCGCAGGCGTCGGCACAGGAGGCACGATAACAGGCATTGGCGAGGCATTAAGAAGTAAAAAACCTGATATATGGATAGCTGCGGTAGAGCCTGCGGCCTCGCCTGTTCTTTCAGGCGGAAATCCCGGGCCTCATAAGATTGCAGGCATAGGAGCCGGTTTTTATCCGGGTGTCCTCAACACAAAGATTTATGACGAAGTCATCCCGGTTACTGACGACGATGCAGCGGAGACAGCAAGACAATTGTCTTTAAAAGAAGGGCTTCTCTGCGGAATATCATCAGGCGCGGCAATGTGGGCCGCATTAAGAGTGGCAAGGAAATTAGGGAAAGGGAAGAAGGTTGTCGTGATATTGCCTGACAGGGGAGAGCGTTATCTGAGCACAGGGCTTTTTGCATCCGAAACGCCGTAAAGATTAACTTATCGTGCATTTTATGGAATCAAAGGCCATGAGTATCCTTTATTTCAATCTTTTCCAAGCGCCTTTTTTGCTTTTTCAAACAACCCATCCATCCTCTTTGTATTTTCAGCAATCTCTTTAAGTACAGAGGATAATTCCTTATCACCAGAGGCTGATGCCTTTTCCGCCCACTCAAGATAGGTTTTTGCATGTTCTTCATTGTGCTCTGCCCAGTGTTCAAGAAGTTTTTTCAATTTATCCGGTTCTGTCATCTTAAAAACCACCTCCTCATTAATCCCCCTATGCGCCCCTTTAGCAAAGGGAGGTAAGGGGGGATTTGTTATAGCCGGGGGCTCCCGCAAAACCACATGTTCGTGTCCATGCGTTCCGAAATGGCTGTGCTCATGAACATACCAGCGGTGCCGGTGGACATGCCTGTGAATAAGGTTTGCCCTGAGAAGCATATCCGTATCCTCCATAACATCCCAGGTGTTCCCCTCTGTCAGCAGCCTGTGGTCTTCTCCGATGACCACGGTCCTGTCGGATATGTCTTCAATTATACCAAGGTCATGCGTTGCCGTGACTATTGTTTTTCCTGCGTGCCGCAATTCATTTATCAAATCCACAAACTCAACCTGACTTCTTGGGTCAAGCCCTGTTGTGGGCTCATCAAGAAGAAGAACATCAGGATTAACGCTGAGACATGCGCCGAATGCCGCCTTCCTCATCTCGCCGCCGCTCAAGTCCCACGGACCCCTGTCTTTCAGGTGTTTGATATCAAGAAGTTCAAGCAGTTCCTCTGTCCGTTTTTGTATCTCGCTTTTTTCAAGCCCGAGTTGCAGAGGGCCAAAGCAGAGTTCATCCCATACGCTCAGAAGAAAAAGCTGGGCCTGCGGGTTTTGAAACAGAAGAGCTACCCGCTGTCTGAGTTCAGGAGGAAAATTACCCTTTATATTTCTGCCGAATATTTCAATATCACCTGACTCCGGCGCCAGAAGGCCGTCAAGGAGATAAAGCAGTGTTGACTTGCCGGAGCCGTTAGCGCCTATTATTGTAAGGCTCTCGCCATTTTTAACGCTGAACGAAACCTCGTCAACAGCCTTCTTGCCATTCTTATAAGCGTATGATATTTTTTTTACATTAAAGACTTCCAAAGCATCACCCCTATGATTGTTATTGAAAATATAATCCATAGAACATCATCTCTTGAAATATCCGAAACTTTTAACCTTTCGCTTTTAACTTCAAAATTATAATCATATCCCCTCGCCTCCATGGCCCGTTCAAGTTCAGCGCTCAACCTTATGCTCATTGAAAACAAGAGTCCTATTCTTGATGCAGTCCACCTCTGCCCAATCAGTGAAGAGTGAGGCCCGCCTCCTGAGGCGGATGAGGCGGAGGCGGGTAACGAGATATTCCTTGCCCTAAAACCCATAATGAACCCTTCAACTTTTCTTGTCAGGAAGAATATGTATCGGTAGCTTATTGAGACGATTGACTTGAATGCCCCGGGCATGAAGGAAGATACAGCCTTGATAAATCTGTTCGGCGGCGTAGTGAGCGTAAGCAGAAAAACCAGCGAAACAGACGCCATCACCCTTAGAAAAAGAGTCAGAGCGCTTAAGGCCCCCTGCCTTGTGATAAAGATGTGAGAGGGGATTGTTATCTGATAAAATGTGTGCGGTTTTTCAAATTTATGAAGCATCACCATCGGCTCTCCGTCAACTATCAGATTCAGCGCAGCAGGCAGGGCAATCAACAGTGTAAAAACCATTGCCGGCGTCAGTCTCTTCAGAAGAATAACCGGCACACCGGACAATAGCGCAAGCAGCGCCGCAAAGACCAGAAAGACAACAATGCCTGAAACAGTTTTCTGAAAACTTAAGATGACAATGAACAGAAAGATACTGATAATCTTTATCCTCGGTTCAATTCCCTGCAGAAGCCCCTTCATTGAAGAGGTTCTTTCATTGAACATTGTGTCTTCAACAAAAGAGACAACATGCCGCAGCGTCTTATCAAGAAACCGTTCCTCTGGCTTTTTATCTGACACCTGATACCCGACGCCTGACGCCTGTTTCGTAAGCCACTCAGGAATTGCCATTTTTCCCCGCAAAAATTTTTCCTATGAGTATTGATACTCCAATAACCAGCGCAGCGCCTATTATTCCTGAAAATATATAGCCTATGTATGACTTAAGCCCTTGTTCCCAGCCTGAAAATGCATAATCAGGAATCGGAACTTTCCAGAGTTCCGACAGTTTTTTAAGCCCGCGTGGAACATATCCGGCAATCTTTTCAACCTCATCTGCGCCCCACTCTCCCCAGGCGCCGCCTGCCTTTAAAAGTTCAGGGAGGATTAAACCTACAGGCGACAGTATTATCAATATAGCGATTCCTATCCAGAGCTTCCTGAATTTTGAATTTTGAATTTTAAATTTTAAATTCGCCATGACTACCCTCTTATCAACTCAGGATGTGATTTTTTGATGTAAAGAAGCACAGACACAGTAACCACCGCCTCAACAATTCCAAAAAGAAATAGATGCTCTAACATTATTGCAGGAATGGTTATGCTCAAAGGGAACGGGCTGTATAGAGGCCTTCCGTCTGCGCCTGTATGGAGAAGCGGCTGAATCCCGAGTTCCACGGCTGTGAGAAATGCCGCAAGGTTTATCCCTGCGTATGCGCCTATCCCGGCTCCTATCAATTGACGAGTTCTTCTAACCCCTGACCCCTGACCCCTAACCCCTGCTACTAATCTGTATATCCCATAGCCCGCAAGCACGCCTGCAAAACCCATATTAAAACAGTTCGCTCCTATGGCTGTAATTCCGCCGTCTCCGAAGATAAGAGCCTGAACAATAAGCGCAATAGATAAAGCAATCACTGCGGGCCACGGCCCGATTAAGATTGCAATCAGTGTTGCGCCTGTTGCATGGCCTGTGGTCCCGCCCGGCAGCGGCACATTAAACATCATTATCACAAAGCTGAATGCGGCGCTCAGGGCAAGCAGAGGAACCTGAGACGCCTTCAATAGCTCCTTGACCTTTTTTGAGGCGTAAATCCAGATTGGAATAACGGCTGCCCAGAGGCTTCCGTATGTTATCGGCCCTAAATATCCGTCAGGTATGTGCATTTAAAACCTCCATGTTATGCCTGCGAGAACTGAGTAGTCAGTCTCGGGCTTGTTTAGTCCGCCCTTGATGCCGAAATCAATATCAAAGTTCTCCGAGATAGAGTATATCAAACCGCCGATTATAAATGCAGGATGAGTGTTTGACGATTTATCAGGGTTTCGTTCGGCGCCGATGTTTGCGTCCAGTTTAATGTCTTTTATGACCTCCACCGTAGAGGCGAGAGACGCATGCCATATATCCTTTCTTTCATCAACCTTGTTTTCATTCCTGTTATAACCCAGATTGAGATGGAGCGCCCATGGCTTTATCTCTTTTG
>Ga0210050_1002514_pt1 | contig 17509 bp, 18 predicted proteins | sample CryGey132114_all_FD_185463 | JGI IMG/M metagenome (GOLD analysis project Ga0210050, IMG submission 185463) | Groundwater microbial communities from aquifer - Crystal Geyser CG22_combo_CG10-13_8/21/14_all (SPAdes) (version 2) | ecosystem: Environmental > Aquatic > Deep subsurface > Groundwater ...
TAAAAGACGAGTTTTGTTCCAGTCTCTATCTGTCTGTATGGGTTTTCCTGAGAAATACCAATTCTTGTATTCAAACTGACCAACCTTTTCTCCTCTTTCTGCATACATCAATTATCACCTCCTTAAGGATAGCTATTCTACCTTAAATGTGTAAGCGATGTATCTCATCTTCTGCAGAAGAAATATTTATTTAAAAAAAGTAAATCTGCAAAGGATAGATAGCCTAGTGCCAGAAAGCGCGGGTACCGGTAAGGATCATTGATATGCCTGCTTTGTCGGCTGCAGAGATAGAAGCGCTATCGTTTATTGATCCACCTTGCTGAATAATTGCGCTAATCTTATGTTTTGCAGCAAGCATAACAGAATCATTAAAAGGGAAAAAGCTATCACTTGCCAGAATTGCTCCATCAGTAAATTTTCCGGCTTGTTCTAAGGCAATTGTCGTTGATCTAAATCTTGATGTCTGTCCGGATCCTATACCTCTAGTCATTGGTAATTTACCGTCTACGATGATAACGGAATTTGATTTAACTCTTGCGATAAATTTCCAGGCAATCTCCATTTGAGTAAGCTGTAATTTCGTAGGCTTTCTCTTGGTTACAATTTTCCACTTGGAAAGCCCTTTCTTGACTTTGTCATTATCTTGAACGATGAATCCCCCATCAAGCCACTTTATATTAGTTTTGTCATTTGATTCATTAGGAATTTTTTCAAAAACATATATTCCCATGCTTTCTCTAATATCTTTAAGATATTCAAATGCACTGCTGTTTATTTTTGGAGCAGCAATAATATCAAAATTTCCCCTCCCTGCCTTTTTAAAGGCAGATAAAACGTGTGCAGCGTTAATATCAATCGGATTATTCAAAACGATTACTCCTCCAAATGCAGATTCCGGATCTGCCTCGATTGCTCTTTCCAAAGCTTCTCTAGAAGTTTTTCCCAGAGCAAGTCCACAAGGAGTATTGTGCTTTATTACAGCTGCTGAAATCTCTTTAAACAGTTTTACTGATTCAAGCCCTGCGTTTATATCGGTTAAATTAATTAATGAAAGATCGCGTCCTGTCATTTTTTTAAGTTTTGCAAGCGGAGAATTTGTGTTTGGTGTTAGGTAAAAAGTGGCAGCTTGATGAGGATTTTCTCCGTATCTTAAGTCAATAGTCCTTCTTCCGGGAATTGTTAATTCCAAAGCAGAGATTGCATCTTTTCTTAAAAATTTACCAATCTGAGAATCGTAAAATGCAGTATGAGCAAATGCCTTTGCCGCCATGTTTTGGCGAATTTTTAAATCAATCCTATTAGTTTTTAACAACTCTTCTATTCTCCCGTAATCATTTGGGTCAACAATTATTAAAACACTCTTAAAATTTTTTGCGGCAGAACGAACCATTACCGGTCCTCCAATATCAATATTTTCTATTGCATCCTCCAACTTAACACTCTTTTTTTGAGTTGTTTTTTCAAAAGGATAAAGATTGCAAATAACAATATCTATTGCCGGAATTTCTAATTTGTTAGCTTCTTTTACGTGAGACGACTTATTCCTATCATATAGAATTCCTCCTTCAATTTAAAAACTAATTGTTTTCATTCTTCCATCAAAGCATTCAGGGTTGCCTGTAATTGTTTGTACGGGTATAATCTCTATTCCTCCTTCTAGCAATGTTTTTGCAGTGCCACCCGAAGAGATAATTTCGTAGCCTAAATCTTTAATAATTTTTGCAATTTCTAAAATTCCTTTTTTATCGTAAACACTTAAAAGTGCGTATTTTTTGTGTGGGGTTTTTTTATTTTTAATATTTTTTATTTTTTTTGCCATCTGGTTTTGTAGGTGTTACAAAATTATAATTTTGTACAGGTCTTGTCAAGAGGATATTCTAACAATTCTTTTTTTCCCGATTCTTAAAATTTGATTATTTTTAATTAGGTTATCAATATTAGTCACTCTTTTACTATCTAAAGTGATACCGTTTTGCTCTATAAGTCTTTTTGATTCCGCTTTGCTTAATCCAAGTTTTATGAGCGCATCTGCAATGTTTCCTTTCGCTTCTAAATTCTCAATTTCACTTGGTAATTCTTTTTCTTGGACTGTTCTTTTAAAGTTTTCGGCAGCATTTCCTGCATCTTTTTTTGAATGCAATTCTTCAACAATAGCAAAGGCCAATTTCTTCTTAGCGTTCATTGGATCTTCTGTCACGTCTTTTTTAATAGCTTCGATCTCTTCCAACGGAATATTTGTTGCAAGAATAAAATAGTTTATGATCAAATCGTCATTTATTGCCATGGCCTTTGTATACATATCATTGGGTAAATCATCTAGCCAAATTGCGTTACCCCAAGATTTACTCATTTTTCTTCCGTCTGTTCCTTCTAAGAAAACATTTGTTAAAACAAAAGTGTCCTTATTGCGTAATAATTTTTGAAGAGTTCTTCCTGCTTGCATATTAAATGTTTGGTCTGTTCCTCCGATTTGTAAATCGGTATCCATAAAATAGCTGTCGTACCCTTGCATGAGAGGATACGCAGTCTCATCTAGACGAACCCTTTTTCCGTCGTCTAACCTTTTTTTTATTAGTTCGCGGCTTATAAAATCATTTAAGGAGAATCTTTGCATAAGGGAAACAATATCCTTAAAAGAAAGCTTGGAAAGCCATTCGCTATTTTTCCTAATAGTGACTTTTGAAAAATCAATAATTTTTTCCGCTTGTTTTTTATAAGTTTTAAAATTTTCTTCTATTTCTGCGGAAGTAAGAATTGGTCTTTCGGAATTTTTATCCGAAGTATCTCCTATCAACGAAGTAAAATCCCCTATTAGAAAAGTTACGTTGTGTCCAAGCTCTGCAAATGTTTGAATTTTTCTTAAAGGAACGGCATTTCCTAAATGGATTTTTGTTGCCGTTGGATCAATGCCAAGGTAAATGTTAAGTTTTTTACCTGAGTTTAGTAATTCTTTTAGTGTGCTTTTGTTAGGAATAATGTTTGCTACCCCCCTAGTTAGTAATTCATATATCTTATCCATTATTTTTTGAGTATAGCATATTTGTGATTGAGGGTAAATTTTTGGTATACTAATTACTATGCAGGATTTCGCAAGGCGTTCAAGACGTCGAAGTCTAAAGACTTCCAGAATTTTTGTTGCTAACAAAGTTACACGAAATATATTTATCGGTTTAATAGGTTTTGTAATAGTTTCCATTATTGTTGTTCTTTGGTACAGCAGAGATTTACCTACCCCGGGAAAACTTTCTTCCATGAATCTTTCCCAATCTACAAGAATTTTAGACAGGAACGGGATTGTTCTTTATGATATTTACACAGATCAAAACAGAACTTATGTTCAGCTTCCCAAGATCTCAAGGTATCTTAAAGAAGGAACAATTGCCATAGAAGATAAGGATTTCTACAAAAATGACGGGTTTTCGATTGCCGGGTATTTGCGTACCGTTAGAAATTTACTTTTATTTCAAGGTGTAACCGGAGGATCAACATTAACTCAACAGTTGGTAAAAAACGCTTTGCTTACTTCGGAAAGATCAATTCCCAGAAAAATTAAAGAATTCATTTTGGCAATAGAGGTAGATAGAAAATATTCAAAGGATCAAATTCTGGAACTGTATCTAAATGTTGCTCCGTATGGAGGTCCGAACGTGGGAGTGGAAACAGCTGCGGAAAGTTATTTTGGAAAAAAAGCACAAGATTTAACGCTGGTAGAATCTGCAATCTTGGCAGGAATGCCACAGCGTCCATCCTATTTCCTGCCTTACGGAACACATCCTAAAGCTTATATCGCTAGAACGGAAGATGTTTTGCGCCGTATGAGGGAAGATGGCTATATATCTAAGCAGCAAGAAGAAAATGCAGTAAAAGAACTTCCCAAGGTAAGATTTTTATCGCAAACACAATCAATAAAAGCTCCTCATTTCTCTTTTTATGTTAAAGATCTACTTATAAAACAATTCGGCGAATCAATGGTGGAAAGCGGAGGTCTTCAAGTTACGACGACTTTAGACTATAAACTTGAGGAAAAAGCGGAAACTATTGTAAAGGAAGAAGTGGATAACGCAAAGGGATTAAAAGTTGGTAATGGAGCAAGTATTGTTTTGGATCCAAGAAACGGAGAAATTTTAGCAATGGTTGGAAGCAAAGACTTTTTTGCGACCGATTCGTCAGGAAAGACAACCGGTTTTGAAGGACAATTTAACGTTATTACTCAAGGAAAAAGACAACCCGGATCTTCGATAAAGCCTGTTGCTTATGCTACTGCACTTGCCAAGGGATACACGGCAGCAACTCTTTTAATGGATACCAAGACACTATTTCCCGGTCAGGGTGGAAAAGATTATATTCCTGTTAATTATGATGGAAAATATCATGGTCCGGTACAAGTACGTTTTGCTTTAGGAAATTCTTTGAATATTCCGGCAGTTAAAATGTTGGCGCTTATTGGTGTTAGGAATATGCTCCAAACAGCTTATGATATGGGAATTTCCGGTTTTGCTCCGACTCAGGAAAATACCTCCAGGTTTGGGCTTTCTCTCACCCTGGGAGGCGGTGAAGTTATTCCACTTGAATTTGCAACATCTTATTCTGTGTTTGCAAACGGTGGCTATAAAGTTGAGCCGGTGTCAATACTTAAGGTAACAGATAAAAAAGGAAATATTTTATACGAACATAAAGATTCTTCTTCTAAAAAACAAGTTCTAAAGCCTGAAATAACCTTTATTATTTCCCATATGTTGCTTGACAATAATGCCAGACTTTTAACTTTTGGAAGTTATAGTTTGCTAAATATTGGTTCTCGTCAGGTTGCGGTAAAAACAGGAACGACAGATGATAAAAGAGACAATTGGGCAATTGGCTGGACTCCTAATATTTTGGTTGCAGCATGGGTTGGAAATAACGATAATAGTCCCATGGGCTCTATTGCTTCCGGTATAACCGGAGCAAGTCCAATCTGGAGAAGGATAGTCTTGGAAGTAATAAAAGATAGACCAAATCAGGATTTTCAAAAACCGAATGACGTCATAGCAACAACGGTAGATTCTTTAACGGGAGGATTGCCAGTAGATGGAAAGTCTACAAGATCTGAATATTTTGTTAAAGGCACTGAGCCGCAGAGCATGTCTCCTGTTTATATTAATTGGGATAATAAATATTTTATTCAATTTAAAGAAAAAGATCCGGTTTCTGTCGATGGACAAAATAGGTGGCAACAGGGAATCGATGATTGGGTTAATCAAAATTATAAAGATGACCCACTTTATCATCCACCGGAAGATGCTTTAAAGCCAAAACAAAATAGCGACTTAGGTTCAAACTCAACGCCAATACTAACGCCTACTTTCGGTAGTGCTACGCCTACTCTTGCAGAGACTCCGACACCTACTCCAACTCCGACAGAAAGTCCGTAAGTTTTCTTCTTTAAGTAATGAGTAGTAGTTATAACTATTTTTTGAGCTTTGCGTGGAATTTTCCCTCAAGACTGGTAATAATTTTTTCTCTTATTTTTTTAACTTCCTCTGCTGTAAGATTTCCTTCTTCATCCCGATATATTATATGAAATGTTCTAGTATCTCGGTATTGGTTTAAAAGTGAGACCTCTCTTACAAGATTACTTTGAATATAAATTTCTTCAACTATGTCTGCAGTTTTTACATTTTCGTCTGCAATTATTGCAAGATCTTCAATAATAGGCGGATATTTTGCTAATGGTTTATAGATTTTATTAAGATTTGCCCGCTTAATTATTTTTTCAAAATTAAATTCAAAATCAACAATATTAGCATCAAGTAATTCAATTTCTCCTAAATAATCATTTTGAATATAAATAGATGAAGCGATCCCTCCGTATTCGGAGGTTCTAAAAACAATTTTTTTTATATTACAGTCATTTAATAGTTGCTCGACAATTCCTTTTGCTTCAAAAAAAGAGACGTTTGGTTTTTTTATAATTCCGGCAATTAATCTTCTTTCTCTCGGTAAATCTTCTAACCTTTTTTCGTATATATTGGCAATTTCAAATATTTTTAATTGTTCTTTATTTTTATTTTCTCTTACAACGTTCAAGAGGCTTGGTATGAGAGTTCTTCTGAGATAGACAAGGTCTTCGTTTAAAGGATTCTTAAGCCTTATGGCGTCTTCGCTTGGACCTTCAAGAATTTCTTCGGAAATCATAGAATTTGTGTATGCTTCGGTGAATCCCCAATTTTTTAAAGTGTTCTTAACTCTCTCTTCCCAATAAAATTCATTTTTATCCATATGGAAACTTTCAATTTCATTTAGAGGAGGTAAGATACTGGGCAATTTAAAATATCCATAAATTCTAGCTATTTCTTCTATTATATCTTCCGGTAGTTCAACATCGTTAATCCTTGAAGTTGGGACATCGACTTCTAAAAAATTATTTTTTTCAATTACGTTAAAACCTAATGATTTTAAAATTTCTGCACTTTCTTTGAGTGAAACCTCAATTCCAATTACTTTATTAATTTTAGCTTTTTCCACTTTAATTGTTTTTGGTTTTGGCTTATTGGGATAAATATCTTTTATTTTTGCTAAAAGTTTTCCTTTTGCTAATTTTTGATAAAGTTCAATTCCTCTGAAAAGTGCTTCCATAGCCAATTCTGGATCTAATCCTTTTTCATTAATAATTGCAGCCTCGCTTCTAATCCCCAAAGACATAGAAGTTTTTCTTATTTTGTGGGGATTGTTGTTATCTATAAAAAATAAAATTTTTTTAGTTTTATCGGTAACTACACTGTTCTCAGTTCCCATTATTCCCAGGAGGTCAATAATTTCTCCTTTTCCATTGTCTGCAACAATATCTCCCCCCGGAAGAATATGAACTTTTCCATCCAAAGTTTTAATCTTTTCTCCCTTTCTAGATTCTCGAATAATTATTGTTTTTCCAAGTCTGTCTGCATCAAATACGTGGCATGGGTGACCGGTTTCGCGCATGACATAATTAGTAATATCAATTAAATTATTTAAGCTTCTTATTCCCATTGCTTCCAGTCTATCTTTTATTTTTTTGGGTGATTGACCTATCTTTACTTCCATTAAAGCTGCGCAAACACGGTTTACAAGTTTTGAATCGTTCTTTATTTCGATTTGTAATTCCGGTATGCCTTTTTCGTTTGGTCTTTTATTGGCTAATGGGTGAAAGCTAGCTTGAATTCTAAACCTTGGTAGAATTGCAGCGGCCTCTTTTGCAATTCCCAAAGCAGACATTAAATCCGGTCTATTGGAAGTTATTTCCAAGTTATAAACCAAGTCTTCGGCTATTTTTTCAATTTTTTCTACCGAGACGCTGCAAAGAGATAATTTCTCCGCAATTATCTTAGCTGTTGCCTTTGTAATTAAATACTCTTTTAATAAACTGTCTATTATTTTTATGTTCATCCCGTTAGAAGCAGATCGCGATCTACTTATATCTCCTTCCTTTTATAATTTCGTTTATTTTCATAGTTATTGTGTCTCCGGTTAATTACCGCTTACGATCCCGGCTTCTAACGGGATTCATATTAGAATTGTTCTAAAAAATCAATTTTGTTTGAATACAAAAGTCTTAAGTCGTCTATTTCTATTCCCTCTTTCATCATTAAGACCCTCTCCACTCCCCAACCAAAAGCAAATCCGGTATATTTTTCCGGATCAATTCCTCCTGCTTTTAAGACATTAGGGTGAACCATTCCTGCTCCGCCCATCTCTAGCCACCCTTCTTTACATAATCTACAACCCTGCCCGCTAACGCCTGAGCGTAGCGATGGCAGGCGGGCTTTTCCATTGCAGACGCCGCAGGTGACATCTACTTCGAAAGAAGGTTCCGTAAATTGAAACTGATAAGGTCTGATTCTGGTTCTTCTATTTTCTCCAAAATATGACTTGGCAAAATAATCTAAAGTTCCCTTTAGATGAGTTATGGAAATTCCTTCATCAACTACAAGGCCTTCAAATTGATGAAACATTGGGGTGTGAGAAACGTCCGATTGTCTTCTGTAGCATTTGGCAATATTAAGCATCCGAATCGGCGGTTTTTGTTTTCGTTCCATTTCTCTGATTTGCCCGGATGATGTATGGGGAGTTAGAATCATCGGACCTTTTTTAGGATTGGGTTCGGTTTTAATAAAAAATGTCTCCCAGTCATCTCTGGCAGGATGATTATCGGGAAAATTTAAAGCTTCAAAAGCATACCAATCCCATTCAACCTCCGGATATCTTACGCGGGTAAATCCAATTTGGGCAAAAATCTCAGATATCTCCGCAATAGCCTGAGTAATTAAGTGTAAATGTCCAAGTGGAGGTAAAATTCCCGGATTTGTTATGTCAATTTTTGCTTTTTTTTCTTCAACCTTTTGATGGGAAAGCTCTGCTCTTTTTCGGTCTATTGCTTCTTCGACTGTTTTTTTTACGTCATTTGCAAGGGTTCCTACTTCGGCTCTTTTTTCAATTGGCAACTTTGGAAGTTCTTTTAAAGCCAAAGTTAGTTGTCCACTTCTCCCCAAAAATTGCAGCATGACTTCTTCTAACTCTTTTTGGTCCTTAGAGTCTAAAATAAGAGACATAGCCGCATTTTTAATCCCTAAGAGCTGATCTTCCATAGATTTAAGAATAGCATAAAGCAAAGTTGTTTTCTATACAAAAAAACCTCCCGCTAAGGAGGTTAAACTTCCAAACTCAAAATAATATTATTTTTCGTTAACGTTTTTGATGATTTTTTTGAAGGTTTCGGGATCGTTAATTAATATTTCACTTAAAATTTTTCTATCAAGTTCAATTTTTGCCTTTTTAAGTTTATTTATAAATACGCTGTAGGATATTCCTTCTTTTTTTACCGCTTCTCCGATTCTTAATATCCAAAGCCTTCGCATATCTCTTTTTTTATTTTTTCTTCCCTGATACGAATAAGCGTCTGCATGTAGAAAAGCTTCTTTGGCATCTTTTACAAGTTTACTCTTTGTACCTCGATATCCTTTTACCCGAGATAAAAGTTTATTATGTTTTCTTCTGGAAACTACTCCTCTTTTAATTCTTGCCATAAATTCCTTTCAGGAAAATCAGAATATCAAAATCTTAAATCCGAAACAAATTATAAATTCAATCCGCCAGCTGGCGGACAAAATTCAAAAAGTTTCGAATTTCGATATTCGTGCTTCGAATTTCCATGCTTAAGCATGGCCTAGCATTTGCTTAATTTTTTTTGCAAAAGTTCCTGTTAATTCTCCCGGTTCTTTTTGTCTTCTAATTCGGCTTTTAGATTTATTTATCTTTAAATGACTTTGATACTGGTGCCTAAACATAACTTTTCCGGTCTTTGTGACCTTAAATCTTTTGCTAACTGATTTTTTAATTTTCTTCTTGTTCATTTTTTTTCTTCCTTTCCGGTGAAAGTATTGCCATTAATTGCCTACCTTCGAAATGTTTATCTCTTTCTATTTTGGAAACTTCCGCAAGTTCTTCGATTGCCCGTAATATTACTCTTTCCCCAAATTCCGGATGAGTAATTTGCCTACCTGCAAATCTTAAAACCAGTTTTACCTTATCTCCATCTTCTAAAAATCCCTTGGCTCTTCTAATCATAACCATAAGGTCATGCTCGTTCATAAAAGGTCCGAATCTTACTTCTTTAGTTTCCGAAACCTTTGCTTTTCGTTTTTCTTCCCGCTTTTTTTTCTCTTCCTGATATAGAAATTTTTTAAAGTCAATTATTCTTGCAACAGGCGGAGTGGCTTTAGAGGCTACTTCTACCAAGTCTAACTTAATTTCCTTCGCTTTTTGTAATGCCTCACTCCTATTTAAAACTCCAATTTGTTTTCCTTCGGCATCTAACACACGAAGCGTCGGAGCATAAATCCGCTCATTAACTCTGTAAAATTTTCTATTATTTTGCTTTCTTTTAGATCTTTTTATCAATTTCTTCTTTTACTCTTTCTAAAAAATAAGAAAGCTTTAGTTGACCTAAATCTTTCCCTTCTCTAGAACGCACAGACATGCTTCTATCTTTTTCTGCGATTTCCTTGTCCCCTATTATACCTATATAGGGCACCTTTTGTAAAGTAGCGGCTCGAATTTTAGCCTGCATGGTTTCTGCTCTGTTGTCTACTTCAACCCTCACTCCTTTTTCGCGCAGTTCGTCAGCAAGTTTTTCGGAACCCCCGGCGTGTCTATCTGCAATTGGAATTATCATAACTTGCACCGGCGCAAGCCATAAAGGAATATTTCCCTGTATATGTTCTAGCCAAACTCCCATAAATCTTTCGATAGAGCCAAAAGTTGCCCGATGAATAATATATGGCATATGTTCTTTTCCGTCTTCTCCTATATAGGCCATTTTAAATCTTTCCGGAAGATTAAAATCCAGTTGAATCGTAGATAATTGCCACTCTCGTCCATGAGAATCTATTGCCATAAGATCCATCTTTGGTCCGTAAAATGCAGCTTCCCCTGTTGCTTCCTTAAAAGGAGTTTTTGTTTCTTTTAATAAGCTTCTCATTAAGCTTTGAGAATCTTCCCAAACCTTGTCGCTTCCTAAATATTTAGTTTTATTTTTAGGATCCCAAAGAGATAAACGGATCCAATATTCTTTAAAGCCAAAGTCTTTAAGCATTTGCTTGTCCATATCCAGTGCTTTTTTAAATTCTTCTTTAATTTGTCCTTTGGTACAGAAAACATGGGCGTCATCGATAGAGATAGATAAAACCCTTGTTAAACCTCCCAATTCTCCGGACTGCTCGGATCTGTAAACGGTGGAAGTTTCCGCATAACGTTGAGGCATTTCTCTGTAGCTCATTGGTTTTCGCATAAAAATCTGAATATGATGCGGGCAGTTCATTGCTTTTAAGATATATTCCCTTCCTTTGGTTTTCATTTCCGGGAACATATCTTCTCGGAATTTTTCTAAATGTCCGGAAATTTCAAAAAGCTTCTTTCTGGCAATATGAGGAGTCCATACGTGTTGGTAACCTTGCTCTTTTAAAAGTTCAAATATATAGTTTTCTATAATTCTTCTAATTACCGCTCCTTTTGGAGTAAATAATGGAAGTCCCTGTCCAACCAAATCTGATGTGGTAAATAAATCTTGCTCTTGCCCGATGTCTCGGTGGTCTTTTAAATTTGCTTTGTCCATCTTGTTATTCTAACAAATGAGGATTACTTTGTAAAATTGTGATGATTTTATGTTAGCTTAAAATAGAAATGTCCCTCTTGCTTTAAATAGAAACGTCCCCCTCCGTAAGAGCGAAAAATTGTTATGATGCAGATTCAATGCCTATGGCAACAGAAGCAACTCTTACGAAACGGGAAGAGGAAAAACTTGTCGTTATTAACGATTGCCTTTCCAGAAAGATCACGAAGGCACAGGCCGCAACCATTCTTGGTATTTCTACCCGTCAGGTTAAACGACTGAAAAGTAAAGTCCGGGAAAGCGGAACGTTGGCAGTCATTCATCGGCTCAAAGGAAGGCAAAGCAATCACCACATTGAAGAAACGACAAAAGATAAGGCGCTCACTGTTATTAAAGAAAAATATGCTGATTTTAAACCAACCTTTGCAACAGAGAAATTGGCAGAAAATCACAATATTCATATCAGTTATGGAACTACCAGATTATGGATGATTGAAGAAAAGCTGTGGATACCACGCAAGCAAAGAAAAGCAACATATCGGTCCTGGCGGCCAAGAAAGGACTACTATGGAGAATTACAGCAATTTGACGGATCATATCACTACTGGTTTGAAAACCGCTTTGTCGATGCGGATGGATACCCCATCGAAGTCTGTCTTCTTGCTTCAATTGATGACGCTGCGGGGAAAATCACCAGAGCTGAGTTTTCCTCCAATGAAGGAATTATTGCTGTTTTTACCTTTTGGAAAGGATATATTGAATTAATTGGTAAACCGGTGGCAATCTATTTGGATAAATTCTCAACTTACAAAATCAACCACAAAGCAGCGGTTGATAACAAAGACCTTTTGACTCAATTTCAACGGGCCATGGGTCAGCTGGATATCAATCCCATTCCCGCAAACTCTCCACAAGCCAAAGGGCGGATTGAACGGCTGTTCAAAACCCTCCAGGATCGGTTAGTGAAAGAATTGCGGCTGGAAAACATTACTAACCCTGATGATAGTAACAAATTTCTCAAAGAAATTTTTATTCCAAAGTTTAATGAAAAGTTTACGGTTATTCCGGCAAAAGAAGGAAATGTCCATAGGCCATTACTTCAGGGAGAAAAAGAGGACATCAGTCATATTTTTTCCATTCACGATACAAGAAGGGTCAATCTGGATTTTACCATCCAGTTTAAAAACAACTGGTATCAGTTAACGGAAATACAACCAACAACAGTGAGGCCATTAATGCTAGTTTTAATGGAAACATGGCTTGATGGCTCCGTACATATTATTCTCAAAGATTTTGAGCTTGCCTTTATCCTTCTGCCTGAAAAGCCAAAGAAACAGCGAATTAAACAACCAATCATCTTAACCACTCATACCCTCAACTACAAACCGCCGCCAAATCATCCCTGGAGACGATACGCAAAGACTACTCCATAGGGGGGGGACATTTCTATTTTAAAATGACAATTGTGATGATTTTATAATCCAAGTTGCAAGGAGATTGTCTGCATGGCTTTTAAAGCAAGGTTTATAAAATCTGTTAAATTAATTCCTAATTTTTCTTCGCACATTTTAATTTGATTTCTATTGGCACCTTTAGCAAATGATTTTTCATTAAATCTATTTAAGATAAAATCAGCAGTTAAGGAAGAGAGTTTTTTATCAGGATGTATAAGTGCGGATGCTACGATTAAGCCGGTTAATTCGTCGCTACAGTACATGCTCCATTCCAAGGGGGATTCTGGTTCTATTTTTGTATAATGGGCATTATGGGTAAGAATAGCACGGATAAGTTTTGGATCTAGCTTTCCGGTTAATTTTTCTGCTAAAACAATTCCGTGTTTTTCCGGATAACTTCTAGTTTGCTCGTAATCGGCATCATGTAATAAGCCTACAATCCCCCATTCGTTCTTGTCTACCATTTCCTCCGGTTTAATTTTTTGAGAATTAAAATTTTCGGCAAGAGCTTTCATTACAGCCTCTGCTGCAAAGTGATGCTTTAAAAGGTTTTCATTACGGACGTTGTCGGTTAAAAATTTATATGCTTCTTCCCTAGTCATAAATTAATCTTTGACTTCTTTGCGAAGCCGAGTTTGACTCGGTGGACCCAAGAGGACTTCCTCCGACTTCGCTCAGGATAAACTTCTCGTCCCTTTGGATCCTGTAATATTAACTGTGTGGACCCAAGAGGACTCGAACCTCTGACCTCTGCAATGTCAATGCAACGCTCTAACCAGCTGAGCTATGGATCCAGCCTAGCTATTTTATCACAATTTTTTTAAATGCGATAACTTCTTCGTTTTGTCTATGTTTAACTACTGCCCATTTGCTATTACCAAGTGAATATCCAACATATTCAGACCATGGATTGATTCTATTTAAAAAACCAGGTTTACGGCGCAATTCTGCTACAATATCATCTTTAGAAGTAACTACTGTTCTGGTAGACCTGTTAACTTTTCCTCCAATGGTTTCAGCGGCAGATGTAGCAATATTAGGTGTAGCAAGTTCTTTTTGTCCCATATTGGCCACCTCCTCTCTTTTGGCAGATTCTAGATCTTTTGACTGGTGTAGTCAATTAGCATTTTAAAGAATGTTATCTAAGCTACATTTTCCAAGCAAAGTTGAACTCCAATAACCGGCGTAATTTGTCGGATAAATTCATTTTCTCCCAGGCCGGCATTGTAAAAATCTCCCTTTATTTCTCTGGTCTTCAAGGAACATACTCTTCTTAATAAACCAATTGCCTCCTCTGTTTGATTCCTGCCTTGTATTGTTTTGCCGTAAATTACGGCTGAAGGATCCTCTGCTAGGATATCTATCCTTTTTTTTAAATTGTCATCTTTTTCTAGATATTCTTGCTTTGTTTCATTTATTAGCATGGCGACCATTTCGGTTGGACTTAGATGCGACCCTTTATGCGTGCGTGTTTCCCCATCGATTAAAACAGGAAATGTAATATTTCTTATCATCCCCTTTCGGATTTGAGATATTAAGCCGTGCATTCTCTGTGCCTTTTCCGGAATGCTATTAATTGTTTCTGTTTTATCCATAAAAAAACCCGCTTTCGCGGGAGTAAAAATGCTAAAAAGCCCTCCCGCCTAGCGAGTAAGAAGAAGGACAATAATATTAGATATCGAATTTCTCACAATTTGATTTTAGAAAAGATAGCTTTCGTTGTCAAGGGGGTTGTCTATTGGAATGAAGGAAAATATTGCTTAAGATCTGTTACAGAAGATGGGCCAAATAAAAAGTCGGGGCTTTTAAAATCTGTGATTCTATCTGCAAAGGACTTTAAAGTGTTAGCTGCATTTTGTTGTATTTGCATGCAAAATTCTCCAGGATCAAGATGCTTGCCCTTTTCTTTATTGATTATAGAGGATAGGATATTTGCGTCCGTAATTAAACATGGTATGTCGAAGATATGGAATATTGGAGCATATCTAACCCTATGATGACCATCTACAATAGCTAGCTCTATTCCCTTATCGAATTCACAAGCAAGCACAATTACCGGGTTTTCTAATAAATAATTGAGTCCTTTAATTTCCAGGTCTTCAATAATTTGCTTTCTTTTTAACTGACTGTATTCTGTGAGCTCCTGAGTCCCGAATAGAAAACGTCTCGGAATAATTAATTTTTGTCCTTGTCCGTTAATCTTCTCCGCGAGATTAATGCCGTCGTAAAGAAGGTCGTATTGTGCATGTTTTATGTGAGATTCCAGAGGCTTGCCAAGTGTTTCTGTCATATAAATTATTAGAGGATAAAGTATAGCTATTTAAGCTGTTTTTGTCAACTATAAGACGGTTTTGGGAGATGGTGAATATCTTTGTTGAAGATCCTGCATTGATCCTATCCCTATTATTGGTTCGGGTTGTTTTTTATCCGGCATATTTCTAAATGACGCAAGAGTAGATATTATATCTTCTCTAATTTTTTTTTCGAGTGTGTTCGGGGTAAATTTATCGGTCATGTGAGGATTGGCTCCTGTTAACACACTGCTTAATTCTTTTACCGTTAATATCAAAACAGGTGTTCTAACCGGTTTTGCTTCCATTTTTCCAAGATTTCTAATCCGGTGATGTCCATCAATAACTGCCAAGATTACACTTCCCGGTTCAAACAATGCACATGCCAGAGGCGGATGTTCTCTTAAACAATTAATCCCGCATTTATGTAGTTTTTCAGATACGGATCTGCTTTTACTAGGAATATACTCATCAAGCCTTTGTGTACCAAACAGTTTGCCTGGAGGGATTTCCAGCATTATTCCCGGCCCTTGCTCTCTCCGTTTTAGCTCCGAGGCAAAAACTCCAAAATATGGTTCAATCGGATGAGGACAATCACAGCCTATAAAAGTTCCTTCAGTCGCTGCGACAAGTGGTATTTCTGTTACCTCTGCCATATTTAAATCATTTTCAGTATATATTTCTTTACTCATTTTTACAATAAAAAACTCCCAATTGGGAGTTTTAGATAATTTTTTTGTTTTAGTTTTCTCCCAATGCACTAAAACTCCTACTTAAGAAGCCACTTAATAAATTGGAAGAATTTTGTAGTCATATTAATAATTTAGCATTAGCCTGTTTGAGTTGCAACAGTTCTTTCTCCAGACAATCCAAATTGAGTTCCCTGCTTTTTGTTGGTCGTCCAATGGTCTTTTTTAGATGATCTGCTGCCCGCTGAAGAAAGCCATGCTTTTGAATCTTCGATCTTCATCCTAGCGTTTCTTACAACAGATAGTACCCATTCAAAAAAATTAAGGTGATATTTTCCGGGAGTCTCAGGTAGGTTTATGGTATCGACATCTTTAAATTGAGTTTCAATTTCTTTAGACATTCCTTTAATCTTTTTAAGCTCTATTAAAATTTCTTGAACGCTAATTTTTATTTCGCGGTTAGTTTCCTGAATAGTTTTTTTTTCGGCATGGATAATTTCGGAGGTATAATTAATTCCACCTTCAACACCTTTTAACTTTGTTTTTTCATCCTGTTGTTTCCTCGCCAAGCTAATTTCTTCCCCTTGTTGCATTTCTCCACTCCTCTTCGCTCCAAATTCTCCTAATCCAAGCGTCATTTCCCAGGCTAAATTGGTTTCTCTTCTTAATTCTTCTTTTACGGTTTTTGAAATGGTAACACCGGTATCGCGGATTACTTCTACGGTGTTTGTATCAAAATTTAAGGCTAATAATTTTGCTTTCTTACTTATCATAACTTATGTTCCTTATATCATAGGCTGCGTAAGAAATCAAGCGTTTTTTGTTGCCTCAAAATACCGGCTAATAGATATCGATTAGAAGTAAGATTTTGTTTTTCCGCAGCTGTTTTTGCTTGATTAATAGCTTCGTCAATTTCCTTTTCTTCGACTGTAATTTTTTCGGTTTGGGCAATTTTTTGCAAAGTAAACTCTAGCTTAACATCGGCGTCTGCTTTTTGTTCGTATTCTGTTCTTAAGTCTGCGGCTGTTTTTTTGGTTGAGCTAAGATATTGTTCCAGCGATAATCCCAGTTTTTTAATTTCTTCCAACGTCTGAGCAAGTAGTCTATCGACTTCCTGCTCCAAAATAACCTTAGGAATTTTTATTTTAACACTATCTAAAAGCTCTTTAACTACATCATCAAAGTTAACTTGAGAAGGCTCTTTGCCGGGAATAACAATTTTAGTTTTGGCAGTAATTTTTTTAATGTTTTCTTTATAACCGTTTAAGTCTATTTCCGGAGCTTCGCAGGTGGTTGCTTCAAATTTCCAATCTTTATCATCTTCCAATTTGTGAACATGAATTTTTGGATTCATGATAGGATTTAGCTTATTTTCCGTTACAGCCATTATATAGTGTTGAGGGAGAAGTTTTTTTAAAACCTCTTCTTTAATTTTTTCTTTGTCAAGGTTTTTCTCGACTGCTTTTTTGGGAGCTTTTCCTTTTCTAAAACCCGGAAGTTCGGCGTTTTTAACGTATTCATCGATAATAACGCTTTTTATTTTCTCTACTTCCACCACAGGTATAGTTACGGTTAGAATAATTGTTCCGTCTTCTTCTCTTTTAATTGTATTTGCCATAGTAGCTCTAAATTCTAAATCTGAATCTTCCTTCGACTGCGTTCAGGACCTTTGGTTTTTCGCTTTGCTCAAAACCTTCGGTGCGGACGAAGGGACTCGAACCCCCATGAGTTGCCCCACAAGGTCCTAAACCTTGCGCGTCTACCATTTCGCCACGTCCGCGAGGACTTGGGACACATTTACACCGTCCCTGCCGTACTGTTATGTGTATTATACAGGATTTATAGCGAAAGGAAAAGCGTGTCCTCTGGATTTCTAAGAGCGAATTCATCGATTTTATTCATAAAATAAACAGTATGATTAGCCCATGCCGGCGAAGCAGCATAAAATTTACC
>Ga0210050_1002517_pt1 | contig 17491 bp, 14 predicted proteins | sample CryGey132114_all_FD_185463 | JGI IMG/M metagenome (GOLD analysis project Ga0210050, IMG submission 185463) | Groundwater microbial communities from aquifer - Crystal Geyser CG22_combo_CG10-13_8/21/14_all (SPAdes) (version 2) | ecosystem: Environmental > Aquatic > Deep subsurface > Groundwater ...
GCATTAAAACTCGTGAATTTAAAGATATCAGTCAAGAACTAGAACTCGCTTTAAAAATTCATCAAGACAATCAGAGTATTTTAGGCGGTGTTCATCTGGAACTTACAGGAGAATATGTGACAGAATGCGTTGGAGGAGCCCTTGAGCTTAAAGAGACCGACTTAAATACCAATTATCGCTCAACCGTTGATCCGAGATTAAATGCAGAACAAGCCCTTGAAATGGCATTTGTGATTGCAGAAATGGCAAAATTCTATTAGGATCTCATCACAAAATCCTGACAATCACATTGATTAAAGACTAAAATCTATGACGAGCACTGATCCATCACAACAAAATGAAAACAAAAACTCTGTGCACAATGACACAAACGAGAGTCATGAGGATAAACCAGCTAAACAAAAATCTGTAGGGCTTCTCCAAATCATTTTCAGTGTGATATCCGCCATGTTCGGCGTTCAAAATCAAAAAAATTATGAGCGTGATTTTGCCAATGGAAATTCCACAACCTTTATTGTGGTGGGTATTATTATGATTTTGATCTTTATCGGGACATTAATGACTATTGTGAGTGAAGTGATAGAAAGTAGTGGTGTGCAATAATAAGCATCTGTTTCGATACTTATTATTTCCCTCTATAAACGGCCAAAAGCTCTTTAACTTTATTTCGAGTAGAGCCCTCACAAGAGATTGTTCGTTGCACATAAAAGCTTTCAATCTCTGCCTCTTTATATAACGCTCGTGTCACCTCATTATCATGATTTGATATCACAGTGGAGATCCCTTTCTCCCTCAAACTCAATGCCAATTGGGCTAGTTTTTGCTGTTGTTTAACACCAAAAACTGCTTGAGCATATTGAGTAAAATAGGCGGTTTTATTTAATGGTACATAGGGAGGATCACAATAAATTACAGTATCTTTTTTTGCCTTTTTCATCACCTGAACAAAATCCTGACAATAAAATACGGCATTAGAAGCTCGTTTTGCAAAGAAATGCATTTCTTTTTCAGGAAAATAAGGTTTTAGGTATTTACCGTAAGGAACGTTATATCCTCCCGCTTGGTTATATCGACACAGGCCATTGAAACCATGTCGATTGAGATAGAGAAATATAGCAGCTCTTTCTGAGCCCATTGGCAACTGATTGAAATGTTCCCTTAATAAATAATACTGACTCTCTTTGTTGTGATCAGCAGTGAAATATTGGCTCGCCAAATCAACAAAATTACCAGCATCTTTTTGTAAAATCTGATAAATGTTAATCAGATCTTGGTTGATATCTGATAAAATATACTTTGGAAAATGACAGTTGAGAAACACCGAACCAGCGCCCACAAAAGGTTCAATGAGACGATTACCATCAGGCAGGCTTTGTGATATTTTAGGGGTTAATAGCCTTTTTCCCCCAGCCCATTTAAGGAAGGGACGATTAATTAATGGTAACAAAACGAAAACTCAAAATTTTTTTAAAGTTTATCAGTATTCCAAGCTAAATTCATTAATTGAATACAAATTTAATGAATCTAGCTATTTTCACCAGGAGCCTGCCCGAGAATAGCGATCGTAGCGAGGGCAAGCCTGATTGAGTCAGATTTTTCGATGGATTGAGGCGAATAGTCACTCTATTTAACGAAATTCATCGGAAAATCTGGCTAATCAGGCTTGGCCGCAGTAGATCAGTCTATTCTCGGACAGGCTCCTAGACACCTGTTTTAGATTATCTTTTTTGCAAACACTCTAGCATTTTCTGCCTAACTTGTTGAGCAAGTTCTTTGGCCTTTTGACCTGGTGTATTAGAAGCATCTATAGGCGCGAGCAATTCAACTTTGATGGTTTGATGTAAATTTAAAGATAAATTTTTACCCGCCTGAAGCGAATAAGCATTTTGAATCACCAAAGGCACTATCATGGCTTTAGTATCAATGGCTAAGTGAAACCCACCAGTTTTAAAGTTTAGTAAGCTATCTCCATTGGAACGAGTGCCTTCTGGAGCAACCCATAGCGTAATACCATCTCGCATTTTCTCTTTAGCTCTTTGCAAATCCTTTAAGGCATTCTCATGATTATGTCTGTCTACCGAAACGAACTCCCCTTTTTTTAAGGCCGTGGCAAAAATGGGGATTTTATAGAGTTCTTTTTTGGTGAGCATGCGTAAACTGGTGTTTAATGCAATTTGACTGATCGGGATATCGTAAAGACTGGTGTGATTACACACCACTATCACGCTTTGATTCGGCTCTTTGGGAAAATGCTCAATACCAGTTACTTGAACTTTGGCTTTAACTAAAGTTAATAGTCGATTTGACCACTTTTGCATAATCAGATCAACATAAGGTCTATAGTTTTTAACCAGATAAGAACCAAATATAATTTTGGTACAAGCCCATAAAGTAACAAAACCTGAGAGTATAGCTATCCACAGAAAGCGCAATCTGCCGACCTGATGATGATTCATGAATGGGTTCTATCTTGAAAGAATATTAAATATGTTGCTGATATTATCCTAGAATCCTCTTTGGAGTGCAAAGAAGTTCTACCTAAAGTTGTGCCTATAATTGATAAGGAAGGACTCGACTACGTTGATGCTCATAAATAAGCGCCGTTGAAATATGCTCGACACCCGACTGAGACGAAAAAGCGAGATAGATAAAGTCTCTTAGATGTTCGACATCATTCACAGCAATATGTATCAAAAAATCATTTTCCCCGCCCATGTGATAAATAGAAATCACTTCCTTCGCCTCAAGTATATTTTTCTTGAATTGCTCTACTTTCTCTTGAGTATGTTTATCCAGACGAATGGATACCATGGCTTGTAAATTAACCCCTAAAGATTTGTAATCAATTTCAGCAAAGTAATTTTGTAATATGCCTTCCTTATGTAATCGCTTGACTCTTTCTAAGGATGTGGATGGCGCTATACCTAGCTTCTCTGCCAGATCCTTATTGGAAAGTCGTGAGTCTTTATAAATGGCGGTGAGAATAGCCAAATCGACATTATCAATTTTTTTTGTTTTCATGAGTTACCAAAGTTCAATAGAATATTGATTTATCTTCATACAAAATAAATATAAAATCAATGGGTTAACGATTAATTACACTAAATATTGTATATTGCAACTTCAATGATAATAGGTATATAATCATTTTGAGGTAGCAAGGGTATATATTATACAAAAGGATAACTCATTGAACTTAAGCAAGCATTATTTCATTTCGCTACTACTGATACTGACCTTCCTTGGCCAGACGGTTGTTTCGACTTTAAATATGTCATCTATGCAACCAATGGCACCAATTTCTCAGGGACAAGAGATAACTAAAAACACCCCACAAGTTCAACATACAAGCCACCACATGACGCAAATTTCATCCATGGCAAGCCAACACAAGATGAAACTGGAATGCTGTCAACAAGGTTGTGATGGTTCTATGACCAGTTGCATGGCTGCTTTGGGTATTGCTCAAACAACAAATCCTGTCTTAGCTCAACGCCAAAAATCTATTAGTCATACTCAAACGATTCATCTTTCCCTATTCGCTCCAACCCCATATCGCCCACCCATCATTGCCTAACAAGGTCTAGATCCGTCTTAAATTCCACATTTTGATGATTCTTTAAATCAACACGATGATTTTTGGACATCTATTTGATGTGTTAAATTTCTCAAATTCAGTACGAGGCAAAAAATGAACAACTATTTTTCTATTGATCGAATTCATTGGATTTATCCGATATTAATGAGTTTGATCTTCTCAACCTCACTACAAGCCATCTCTTTTTCTGCTGAAGAGACTCAAGATACGCAGAAAGTCTTAACCTTGCAACAACTGGCCGAAGTGACTTTGCATAATGATCCCTGGCTTGCAGGTAACCAATACACTGAAGAGTCCATAAAGGACTTAAGTATATCAGCCTCAACTCTTCCAGATCCTAAAGTGACTCTAGGCCTTAATAATATTGCGGCAAATAGTTTTAACTTCTCACAAGAAGGCATGACCAGCTTTTCCATTGGCTTAAGCCAAAATATTCCAAGAGGAGATAGTCTGGCGTTAAAAAAACAACAACTCGAACTCATGGGCAGCCAATATCCCTATCAGCGTCTTAATCGTAAAGCGCTCTTGATTCTAACTTCCAGCAAAATTTGGCTGGAAGCTTACAGGGCACAACAAAGTATTGAGCTGATCGAGCAAGATCGTGGGTTATTTAAACAACTGGCCGATGTGGCACAAGTTAGTTACTCTTCTACTGCAGGGAGAACTCGTCAACAAGACTTGATTCGAGCGGAATTAGAACTCATTAATTTAGATGATCGATTGATGCAACTTAAACAAAAACGCGATATGGCTTTGAAAAAGCTCCTTGAATGGTTAAGCGATTATTCAGTGGATCAATATAATAGCCGTTCACTTGATGCAACCCAGCTCAGCTTAGCCAAGACGCTACCTGATATTAAGATGCTGAATTCGGCACTTTATCAGTCTGAGTTACCCATAAAACCAGAAAAACTTTACCCATATCTAGCGGATCATCCTGCAATATTATCATTGGAACAAAAAATCAAAGCCAGTGAAAAAGGAATTGAACTCGCCAAACAAAAATATAAACCAGAATGGGGATTAAATGCCGCTTATGGTTATAGAGATCATGATCTTTTAGGTAATACTCGTTCTGATTTATTTTCTGTTGGGATCAGTTTTGATTTGCCTTTTTTTACCGCTAACCGTCAAGATAAACAAGTCAAATCTGCTATCAATCAATCGGAATCTGTTAAGACTGAAAAGTGGCTAGCCATTCGCCAATTGATGGCTGAGTTTGAAAGCACAAGATACAAATTAATTCGCCTCAATGAACGACGTGAGTTATTTAACAACAAATTACTTCCGCAAACGCATATTCAAGCCGAAGCGTCATTAACAGCCTATACCAATGATGCAGGGGATTTTGCTGAAGTTGTTCGCGCACGCATTGCTGAACTCAATGCCTCTCTCGAAAAACTAACCATCGATGTCGATCGTCAGCAAAGTATAATTGAACTCAATTATCTGTTTATGAAACAACCTATGAACATGATTGAATCTGCTGTTGCACAAGGAGAAAAATAATGAAGAAAGAATCTAACCAGATAGCACCGTTATTAGTGGGAGCCTCTATTGGGATTATTCTGAGCCTGGCCAGTTATTTTTTGTTGTTTCAATCTCACCTCCAAGACAATTTATCACAAACAGAAAGTAGCCAAGAGAAAAAACCTTTGTACTGGGTAGCTCCCATGGATGCCAATTATAAGCGCGATAAACCGGGAAAATCCCCTATGGGTATGGACTTAACGCCAGTTTATGCTGAAGAAAATACGCCAGGCAATAGCCAAGGAACCATTCGTGTTTCTCCTGATGTAATCAACAACTTGGGCGTCACAACAACTTTGGTAACAAGATCCACCTTACATCACACCATCAAAACTGTTGGGTATGTACAATATGATGAAGAACAATTGACGCATATTCATCCGCGAGTTGAGGGTTGGATAGAAAAACTCTACGTCAAAGCTGCAGGTGATCCCGTCGTCAAAAATCAACCTTTATATGACTTATACGCTCCTGAATTAGTCAACGCACAGGAAGAATTGTTATTAGCAATGAAGAGAAAGGATGATCGACTGATGAAGGCGGCACAAGAAAGACTTCAAGCACTACAACTATCTCAGTCCGAGATTAAAAATCTTATAAAAACCAGAAAAGTAAAACAACGCATTACTTTTTTCAGTCCACAAACAGGCGTCATAGATAACCTACAAATTCGCGAAGGTTTTTTTGTTCAACCGGGTACAACCATGATGTCCATAGGACAGCTTGATCAAATGTGGGTAGAAGCAGAAGTTTTTGAAAGACAATCTTTGAGTGTTTCAAAAGGCTTGCCCGTGGTGATGACTTTAGATTATGTACCAGGAAAAGAATGGCGCGGAAAAGTGGATTATGTTTACCCGGCTTTGGACAAGAAAACTCGTACCATTAAGGTGAGGCTGCGCTTTGAAAATTCCAATCATGAGCTTAAACCCAATATGTTTGCCCAAGTTGTCATTTCCACCCTGGATAAAGAGAACTTGATCAGGGTACCTAAGGGGGCTGTAATAAGAACAGGAAATACTAATCGTGTAGTACTCGCTTTAGGTGATGGACGTTTCAAGGCTATCAATGTAAAAATTGGTCAAATTAATGATCACCTTATCGAGATTTTATCTGGTTTAGAGGTAGGCGATCGTATTGTCACCTCCGCACAATTTCTCTTAGATTCAGAATCCAGCAAAACCTCAGATTTTAAGAGATATAGTTCAGATTTTTCTGAGTCAAAAGTAGATTCAGATGACAGCTCTTCGATGAATCATGATGAAATGAAAATGGACAATATGGGCCATCAGCAAATGAATATGAATGGTGACACCATGGACCATGAGCAGATGAATATGAATGGTAGCACCATGAATCATGAGCAGATGAATGGTGACACCATGGACCATGAGCAGATGAAATCAATGAGTCATCAGCCTATGGATAACATGCCAACTCCCGAACAGACTGATACTGAACATCAGCCTGAACAAAATGACCAATAGGAGGTATGACTTATGATTACTTCTATTATCCGTTGGTCTGTGATTAATCGATTTTTTGTTCTTTTAAGCATGCTGATTTTAATGGCTGCTGGTGTGTACTCCCTCAAAAATACGCCAGTAGACGCCATACCTGATCTTTCTGATGTGCAGGTGATCATCAAAACAAACTATCCTGGGCAAGCACCACAAGTGGTTGAAGATCAAGTGACTTATCCTTTGACTACGGCCATGCTGTCAGTTCCTGGCGCTGTTACCGTCAGAGGCTATTCATTTTTTGGAGACTCTTATGTTTATATTATTTTTGACGAAAAAACCGATTTGTACTGGGCTAGAAGTCGAGTATTGGAATATTTAAGCCAAGTTGCGCAGTCACTACCCAGCCAAGCTCGCCCGCAACTTGGACCAGATGCAACGGGTGTGGGTTGGGTTTATCTCTACGCATTGGTCGACAAAACAGGCAAACATAACATCAGTCAGTTACGCAGCTTGCAAGATTGGTTTTTAAAATATGAATTACAAACTGTCCCTGGTGTGTCCGAAGTTTCTGCCTTAGGTGGCATGGTTAAGCAATATCAAGTGAAGGTGGATCCAGATAAACTGAGGGCTTTTGGTATCCCACTCTCTCATATTCAAAACGCTATCAAGGAAGGCAATCAAGAGATTGGTGCATCGGTGGTAGAAATGGCTGAAGCTGAATATATGGTAAGAGCCAGTGGCTACATTCAAAACATCACGGATTTATCTAATATACCCTTAGGGCTTAATCAAAATGGCACGCCTTTGTTATTAAAAGAAGTCGCTGATATTGGCATTGGTCCTCAAATGCGTCGGGGCGTAGCAGAACTTAATGGGCAAGGTGAGGCGGTTGGTGGCATCATCGTTATGCGTTATGGCGAGAATGCTCAAAAAACCATTGATGGAGTGAAAGCTAAATTGCAACAACTTCAAAAAGGGCTTCCTGAAGGCGTAGAAGTTGTTACCGTTTATGATAGAAGTGGTCTAATACAACGTGCAGTAAAAAATCTTTGGCACAAACTTTTAGAAGAATTTGCCGTCGTTGCTTTGGTTTGTATGATATTTTTATTTCATATCCGTTCATCCTTAGTGGCTATTGTGAGCTTACCGGTAGGAATTTTAACCGCTTTCATCATTATGCATTTACAGGGTCTTAACGCCAACATTATGTCTCTTGGAGGTATTGCAATTGCCATTGGCGCTATGATCGACGGGGCTATCGTTATGATAGAAAACATGCATAAACACATGGAAAAGACACCACTGACATCAGAAAATCGATGGAAAATTGTCGTGGAATCGGCCGTGGAAGTTGGGCCTGCCCTCTTCTTCAGTTTGCTTATTATCACCATCAGTTTTGTGCCTGTTTTCACTTTAGAAGCTCAAGAAGGTCGCATGTTTTCACCGCTCGCCTTTACAAAAACCTATGCCATGGCAGCTTCTGCAGCACTATCTATCACTTTAATTCCTATCCTAATGGGTTATTTTATTCGTGGGAAAGTATTGGCAGAGCATAAAAACCCAATCAATCGATTGCTCACCGCACTATACATTCCTGCCTTGAAAACTGTGCTTAATTATCCAAAATCGACATTAGTTGCCGCTATATTGTTATTGTTTGTTGGTGCATGGCCTTTAGATAAAATTGGCAGTGAGTTTATCCCACCTTTGGATGAAGGCGATCTCATGTACATGCCTACCACTTACTCCGGAATTTCCATTGGCAAAGCGCGACAAATACTTCAACAAACCGATAAGCTCATCGCAACAGTCCCTGAGGTAAAAACAGTTTTTGGTAAATTAGGTCGTGCTGATACTGCAACAGATCCTGCTCCACTGACCATGTTTGAAACCTTTATCCAGTTGAAGCCAAGAGATCAATGGCGTCCTGGCTTAACATCCGCAGATCTTAAAAAAGAACTGAATGCGCTAGTGACGATTCCAGGACTGACTAATGCCTGGGTAATGCCAATTAAAACTCGTATCGATATGCTGGCTACTGGTATTAAAACCCCTGTGGGGATAAAGATTTCTGGCCCAAAACTTACAGAGATTCAAAAAATTGGTCAACAATTAGAGACGATCATGAAGCAAGTACCAGGCACCGCTTCTGTTTATTCTGAACGAGTTGTGGGTGGACGCTATATTAAAGTCGATATTAAACGAGAGAAAGCTGCTCGTTATGGCCTCAACATCGCAGATGTTCAGCAAGTTGTTGCTACGGCTATTGGTGGTATGAATATTTCTCAAACGGTAGAAGGACTAGAACGCTACCCCATCAATATTCGCTATCCTCAAGACTATAGAAACTCACCGGAACAATTAGAGCTTCTACCTATTGTCACAGCTACTGGTGAAAGAATTGCACTCGCTGATGTCGCTGATGTCTATATTGAAGATGGGCCACCCGCCATAAAAAGTGAGAATGCTAGATTAAATGGTTGGACCTATATTGATATCAATGACGGTATAGATATTGGCTCCTATGTGGTCGAAGCACAAAAAATCGTGAATGAAAAACTAAAACGAAGCCCTGGATATTCTATTAGTTGGTCGGGACAATACGAATATATGGTTCGCGCAAAAGCTAAGTTGACCTATGTGGTTCCATTGACTTTGTCTGTTATTATCCTATTACTCTTTATGAACTTTAGAAACTTTATAGAAGTGGCTATTATTATGGGCACTCTACCCATGGCCATGGTAGGTAGCATTTGGTTAATGTATCTCCAGGGTTTTAACTTCTCTGTAGCCGTGGGCGTGGGTTTTATTGCCCTTGCAGGAGTTGCAGTTGAAATTGGTGTCATCATGTTGGTCTACCTCAATCAAGCCTATCAGAAAATGTTAAATGAGGCTGCCCTTGCAAATACTCCACCCAGTATTCAGCTTTTAATATCTGCAGTCATTCAAGGTGCGGGAATGAGAGTAAGACCAGTTATGATGACAGGCGTAGCTGTTATTGCAGGGCTTTTACCGATTTTATTTGGCACTGGGACTGGATCAGAAGTAATGAGTCGCATAGCCGCCCCAATGGTAGGCGGCATGTTTAGTGCGATGATACTCACCTTATTGGTGATCCCAACTGTTTATTTTTTATGGAAAAAACAACAAATTAAAAAAATCCAATAGGATGTTAATTAATACCAGTGCTACCACTACAAACAATAAACTTCAAACTCAAAAGGTAATAAAATGAAAAATATATTATTGATTCTCTCCTTATTCACTCTCACTCCACTTTGCCACATGGCCGTGGCAAATGAAAATGACACCGACAAAGAAAAAACAACCATCCCAAAAGAGCAAGTATTTAAAGCACTCAAAGAACATGATAAAGAAAATATGGATCACACTAAGATGCAAGACATGGATCACAGCAAGATGCAAGACATGGATCACAGTAAGATGAAAGATATGGATCACAGCAAGATGCAAGACATGGATCACAGTAAGATGCAAGACATGGATCACAGTAAGATGCAAGACATGGACCACAGCAAGATGCAAGATATGGATCACAGCAAGATGCAAGACATGGATCACAGCAAGATGCAAGACATGGACCACAGCAAGATGAAAGACATGGACCACAGTAAGATGAAAGAGAACGATGACAAGAAAAACGATGAGTAAATACCGATAATTAAATATCGTTAAATTCAACATCACCTTAAATTGGTTAATTCATTCAGTTTGGGGTGATTTTTTACCACTAATTACCAAGGAAAAATAATGATCACCATCATTCCAAATTGGCACCCTATCTTTGTTCATTTTACTTTAGTGCTATTAACACTCTCGGGTATTGTGCAACTGAGTCTTTGGGTAAATTTCACAAAAAATGTTCAACTAACACTTATACAAACTCAAAAATGGTTAACTATTCTTGCCTCTGTGTGTGTTGTTCTAACAGTCGCAACGGGTGGCTATGCATTCAATACGGTCAACCACGATGAACCTTCTCATTTGGCCATGTTGGATCATCGATTCTGGGCTCTCATAACTTCAGCTACATTTTTATTAGGTGCTGTATTTTATTTTTTACTGCCAAAGTTAAGATCAAAACTGAGTTCAGTGTTTTTTGTAACAGCTATGATTCTGGTTTCTGTGACTGGATATAAGGGGGCAGAGTTAGTCTATCGTCACGGATTGGGAGTTATGTCACTTCCAAAAACGACAGGAGAGGGACATCAGCATCAGCATGACGCAGCCACTGAAGAGCAGGATGATGGCGATGATGCAGATGAACACAATGATCACGACCATAGCAATGCTGCACACAGCCATTCGGAACAAAATGATATCAATGAACATCATGAAACAGCCACTGAAGAATTTTCTATCCAATCACTTGATGCAGCCAAAAGCGTGAAAGCTTTTCAAGACGCATTAAAAAGTGGCAATGCAACATTAGCCAGAGAACTATTAGATGATCAGGTATTGATTTATGAAGGAGATTCAGCCGAAAACTCAGCTGATGAATATGCCAATCATCATATGAAAGCAGATATGGAATTTTTATCTCATATGAGCATTACTCAACTTAGTCAGCATATACATCAATCTGAAAAAATGGCTTTATACACGGGTATCAGCAAGATTGAGGGCAAATATCATGATAAAGAAATTAGTATGACAAGCACTGAAACCATGGTTTTAAAACAGATCAATCATCAATGGAAAATCACTCATATTCATTGGTCAAATTAATCCTATCTGACGACCTGATTTTTATCCATAAGTCATCAATAAGAAGGCCGTCAGCGTTATATTAAAGGAAAACACATGAAAGATCCCGTCTGCGGAATGAATGTTACGAAAGACAATATGCATTTCTCACAACACCATGAATCGACTTATTACTTTTGTTGTTTAGGTTGTAAAACCAAGTTCGATTTGTCACCTCAGTCTTATATTGATGTTCCACATTGCGCTGGTAAAAGCTCTGATGAAACGAATGCATCAGATACAGATAATCCAAAAACGCCACATTGCTGTTATGGGCATTCTGCCACACAGCAATCAAGCAAAACAAGCAAAGAGGCCATCTATACCTGCCCAATGGATCCCCAAATTGAACAAGTTGGCCCTGGTATTTGCCAAAAATGTGGCATGGCTTTAGAACCTAAAGACATGCCTCTTAACAACAATAAAACACAATATACCTGCCCGATGCATCCAGAAATTATTCAAGATGAACAAGGCTCCTGCCCTATTTGTGGAATGGCATTGGAAGCCATCCAAGTCACTATTGAAGAAGAAAATCCTGAATTGGATGACATGACGACTCGGCTAAAATGGAGCACTTTATTGGCACTACCCGTTTTCTTAATAGCGATGATCTCTGATATTTTCCCTCAATGGCTACCACAGGATCTCAATATGAAAGCAGTCCAGTGGATTGAGTTTAGTCTGAGCTCACCAGTGATTCTTTGGGGAGGATGGCCATTTTTTTTAAGAGCCTATCAATCCATTAAAACATGGAATTTGAACATGTTTACCCTAATTGGTATTGGAGTCACCGTTTCCTATATCTTTAGCTTGTTCGGCTTACTATTACCAACACTATTTCCTGTCTCTATGCGTACAGCGAAAGGATTAGTGCATGTGTATTTTGAAGCTGCTGCCGTTATCACAACCTTAGTATTACTCGGCCAAGTATTGGAGCTACGAGCAAGATCTAAAACTAACACTGCCATAAAATTATTGTTGGGATTAACCCCTAATACAGCCACCATTATTCGAGAAGATGGACAAGAAGAAGATATCCCTCTTGACCAAGTCAAGCTAGGTGATCAGTTGCGAGTTCGACCAGGAGAAAAAATTCCTGTGGATGGTATCGTTGTTGAAGGACAAACTGTGGTGGATGAATCCATGGTCACTGGAGAATCCATACCCCTGGCTAAATCTGAAAAAGATCCTTTGATTGGCGCCACTATCAATGGCACTGGTAGCATAATTATGCGTGCAGATAAAATTGGCTCAGACACTCTGTTAGCTCAAATCATTAAAATGGTCGCAGATGCACAACGCACCCGTGCCCCAATCCAAAAAATGGCTGATAAAGTGGCAGGTTACTTCGTCCCCTCAGTTTTTGCCATTGCAACCTTGGCATTCATTCTGTGGTTTATTTGGGGACCAGAACCTAAATTGGCTTATGCCGTTATCAACTTTGTCGCTGTACTAATTATTGCCTGCCCTTGTGCATTAGGTTTGGCAACTCCCATTTCAATTATGGTTGGCACAGGCCGAGGTGCTACAGAGGGTGTCTTAATCAAAAATGCAGAATCTCTAGAACTATTGGAAAAGATCGATACCCTTGTTGTGGATAAAACGGGTACTCTCACAGAAGGCAAGCCTAAACTGGCCACATTCAAACTCTCTGAAGGTTTTGATGAGCAAACCATTATCCCTTGGATCATCAAACTAGAACAAAAAAGCGAACATCCACTAGCGGCTGCTATTGTCAGTGGTTTAAAACAAAAGCTGCCTGCAGATCAACCATTAAAATCCCTGGATATCACTGACTTCAAATCTATAACAGGCATGGGCGTTCAAGGGAAAGTTAACACAACTTCGCTAATCTTAGGTAATGACAAATTCATGAAGAAAGAAGGCATTCATTCTGATGAACTTGAAAAAACTCAAACATTAAGAGAAGCAGGACAGACAGTTATGTTCCTTGCTGTTGATGGACAACTTGCGGCATTGATAAGTGTCACCGATCCCCTCAAACAATCCACCGCTACTGCCTTAAAAAATCTACATCAACAAGGCATTCACATAGTCATGCTCACTGGAGATAATTTAACCACAGCAAAAGCAGTCGCCTCTCAATTAGCGATTGATCAAATCGAAGCCGATGTACTACCCAATGAAAAAGCAGAAGTGATCAAAAAATTACAAGCTGCAGGAAAAATAGTCGCTATGGCAGGAGATGGGATTAATGATGCACCAGCCTTGGCTCAAGCCCATGTAGGTATTGCCATGGGGACTGGAACAGACATTGCGATGGAAAGTGCTGGTTTAACCCTGATAAAAGGTGATCTACAAGGCATTGTGAAAGCGATAAAACTCAGTCGGGAAACCATGAAAAATATCAGGCAAAATCTTTTCTTTGCCTTTATTTATAACGCATTAGGCGTGCCCGTTGCCGCTGGAATCCTATATCCATTTTTCGGTATATTACTATCCCCCATGATTGCCGCAGCAGCCATGAGTTTTAGCTCGGTTTCTGTCATTGTGAACGCATTGAGTTTAAAAAAAATAAAACTGGATCAGATCTAAACTCAGTCTTATTAAGAGATTTTATGCTTTGTTAATCCCATTAACAGCAACAAAGCGAAAAGGAAATTAAAGTTTAATGAACCACCACCGCCGTTATTTCCCTCAAATAAAGGCGGTTCAACATTTGTGCAAGCTGCAGCGGGACCATCATTGGGAGGAGGCGTTAATAAATAAGCATGAAGAGCATCTCCCAGTAGCGCGGTGCCAACAATCTGACCATTGTCATTAATGGAATCCGCTGTTGCTATCACCCAACCTAAATCACAATCAATTTGTGAATTTAAATCAATCATGGCGCCATCCTGATAAAGAAAACCATGAGTTGGTTTAGTGAGTCTATCAGCAGATGATGGTTGAGCTTCAGAAGATCCAACAATTTGTCCGTTGTTATTGATGGCTGTGGCAATACTGGTAGCAATATCATCATCTGGTAATAATGTACCAATCGATTCCATCGGTGTACCAGCCAGGTAATCCAATTTGAATGCGACGACCTCTTTATTATCAGCCGTCGAACTTCTACCAACGATCACACTATGATTGTTGATACCATTAGCTACACTCACATCACCGCCCAAAGTACCTAAGTCAACCAACTGAGGTTCTGCAACTGAAGAATCATAGAATGTGGCATGAGCAATCAAAGAGACTGATTGAACATCCGTGTCATATTGACTCCACCCGACAACTTGCCCCAAATCATTAATGGAACGGGCTGAATGATTACCCTTACCATCTGCTTTTAAACTGGGTAAAATGGTAAAAACATTCGCAGAATCTGGATGGATAATCAAAGCATTCTCAATGTTGGGTGAGTTAGAGCCTAAAGGGTTGGCTCTTATCAACTCTCCAACAATGGTATTGTTAACATTAATATCAAAACCTCTGGTAGCAATAGAGGTAACATCTGTAATTTCAGGCAACCCCAAAGAAACCATCACAGCATTTCTATAAATAAAAGCAGTCCTAACAGTGGTTGAATCCACCAGTTCAAAACTTTCTCCAGTAGCTATGCCTGAATCATTTAAAGCATAGACTGTCGCACTCGTATTAATTGCATCTGGATTCAAAGTGCCAAGATCAGTAAAATCAATACCATTGTAGATAAATCCATGAGAATTAAACTGTAGTACCTGTAATCCAGAGCTAGAATCCAAGATGGTAGGTCCTTCAAAATTCCCGACAACATCTCCGCCATTATTTACATCCGTAGCATAGCTATTTTTTTCTGCTAGAGCGCCAAGATCTGTAATTGCATAGGGAGAAGCAAATAAGGATGGCGAGAGTATACAAGCAATAGTGACAGACAAATATTTTTTTAACATAAAATCTTCTTAAAGGTTAGGTGATGATGGTGAAACTGGAATAGCTATTGAGTTAAATTCGCTTTAAAAGTTCCCTAAATAAATTAATGAACCGCATCCGGTTGATTTTCTGGTGCTGCATTTTGAAATTCTTCTAGCTTTAAACAATTATCATGCACACGGATAATATTTGGATATTGGTGAATGTTCACATTAAATCTTGTTGCATTGTAAACCTGCGGGATAAGGAAAACATCTGCAATAGAAACTTCATCGCCAAAACAGTATTTGCCAGCAGATTGTTTTAATTGCTTTTCTATGGCATTAAATCCTTGGTGGATCCAGTGATGATACCATTCATCCACTTTCAATTGTTCTTGGCCTAAACTATTTTTGAGATATTGTAGAACTCTTAAATTATTCAGGGGATGTATATCGCAAGCAATAGCTAAAGCCATGGCTCTCATTTGTGCTCTTTGTTGAGGCGTCCCAAAGATAAGCCGATAGTCGGGGAACTTATCATCAAGATATTCGATAATCGCCATAGATTGACTGATAGCCATACCATCTTCAACCAAAGTGGGCACCAATTGATGAGGATTTAGCTGTTGGTAGGCTTCTGAATGTTGCTCTCCGCCATCTTTGATTAAATGTACCGAATGATTTTGATAGGGCACATTTTTCAGAGCCAGTGCGATTCTAACCCGATAAGCTGCAGTTGAACGCCAATAACCATAAAGTTGAATCATAAGATAAGTCTACTTATTTTTTACAATAGTTTGTTCGATAGTCCCAAAAATATTGGCACCTGATTCTTCCAACATCTCAATTTTAACTCTATCACCAAACTTCATAAAAGGCGTTGATGGCTTTCCATGCTCAATAATCTCAAGCATTCTCACCTCGGCTAAACAGCTTGACCCCGTTTCCAAGGATTGATTTGAAATGGTGCCTGAGCCCACAATACAGCCAGCCATTAATTTTCGTGTTTTGGCGGCATGCGCAACAAGGGTCGGGAAATCGAAGGTCATATCAATACCGCAATTAGGCTGTCCTAGTAATTCATCATTCAAATAAGTCATCAATGGTAGGTGTAATTTTCGTCCATCCCATTTATCTCCCAACTCATCTGGAGTCACTGCAACTGGAGAGAAAGCACTTGAAGGTTTACTTTGAAAAAAGCCAAAACCTTTTTCTAATTCAGCTGGAATTAGACCCCGTAAGGATACATCATTCACTAACATCAACAATTTAATATGAGATGCAGCTTCATCCGCAGTACAAGCCATCGGCACATCATCGGTAATCACCGCAACTTCTGCTTCCATATCTATGCCATAATCTTCAGAGATGGCAGGGATATTATCTCTTGGTCCTAAGAAGTTATCACTGCCTCCTTGGTACATTAAAGGATCCGTCCAAAAGGTCTCGGGCATTTTTGCACCTCTCGCCTTTCTCACTAATTCTACATGATTCACATAAGCACTTCCATCTGCCCATTGATAAGCTCTGGGTAATGGTGATTCACACTGACTTTGCACAAAATCAAATGCACCACTCACAGTGTTATCATTCAACCCTTGATAAAGGGCTTCAGCTTGAGGCGCTAAATTAGCCCAATTGTCTAGAAGCGCTTGCAGAGTAGGCGCTATATCCTTAGCCGATACAGCACGTGACAAGTCTCGACTGACAATAACCAGCGTTCCATCTCTGTGACCATTTTTTAATGTAGCAAGCTTCATGAATCAATTCCTAAGTTCTATGTCAATAATAAGCTGATGATTATAAGCGTAACTGTCACGTCACTCAACCAACAATGATTAGGTTTCCTGAAAATGTCTTTTTAATATTAAATATATCCCTTGTTTCTTCCATTTAGTTGTATCTGCAACTATATACTTGTAAAATCAAACAAATGCCAAGGCTGCTTAGCCTATTCACATAGTTACAGTCACAACAGTTTAGAGGTTTTTATGAGCGTATCAGCTTATGATTGGTCCAAAGTGAGTTATCTATTAATGCTATCCAGAGCCATGGATGACATTGAAGAACAAGAATTGGTCCCTGCAAAATTAGTCTTTAACCAATTTTCCGCAAGAGGACATGATTTTGCACAAATACTCTTAGGTACGCTGCTCACTCATCCTCATGATGGTGCAACAGGTTATTATCGTTCAAGACCTTTCGTACTATCCTTAGGGCTGGATGTAGAAGATGCTGTGGCTTCGCCTATGGCCAAATCTGGTGGTTACAGTGATGGCCGAGATATTGGC
>Ga0210050_1002520_pt1 | contig 17470 bp, 16 predicted proteins | sample CryGey132114_all_FD_185463 | JGI IMG/M metagenome (GOLD analysis project Ga0210050, IMG submission 185463) | Groundwater microbial communities from aquifer - Crystal Geyser CG22_combo_CG10-13_8/21/14_all (SPAdes) (version 2) | ecosystem: Environmental > Aquatic > Deep subsurface > Groundwater ...
CTGGCTGCCGAAAATGCCGAATTATCCGTTCGTTCGCTTGACTTGGCTGACAACTTCGGAGATGGACAAACTGGCACCACTGGCAGTTCAGCCAAAGCCAGATACTTCAATTCGGGTATTTCTGGATTTTGAGGGCCTAAATTCCAAAGTTAATATCGCGCCACAGATCCTGCCGCACTACGAACGAAATGGCTTTACTCTGGTTGAATGGGGAGGGTTGCTGAAAGGCAAGAATTGAGAATTTAGAATCTAGAATATGAAAAATCAGTCCTGGCGCTTCGGTCGGGATTGATTTTTATTAAGAACAAAAAATGGCGGCCCAGTGATGAACCGCCTAGGGATCTTTCACATTCATCAGGTCGTCAACGTCGGAGACGAAAAAGTGAAAGGAAACAGAGCAGAAACTGCCGTAGTTATCCTGTTGGATCAACTCCAGATGATAATGAAGCCACTGGCTTTCGCCGCAAGCTTCGGCCGACCAGGACAGAGTCGCCCAGTCAGCATCGATCGGTTTATCATGCTTGGCATGGTCGATCGTGTCCAAGATGATTATCAGTGCATTGGCACCGTTGCGACACATCGCGCCGCTATTCTCCCAACCGCGACACGTATCCTCGTGAGCAGACCAGAGAGCTCTGGTGCCCGAGTCTGTTGCCACAGTAGCGGCTTTGTATTCGCGCCCTCGCTTCCAGCTGATGATCTCTAGAAAATAGTAGTGGTCAGCAATTGCCAACCATTGGCGCATTTCTGCCTCTGACTGAAGCTGGTGGGTTGGTCCGTAGTTTTTGGCGGCCGCCAGTCGGAGTTTCTCTAGGTGCGCTGGAAGTGACTCCATTGGGCGGAACTTTGGCAAGTCGGGTTGCTTTGTTAGGCGTGCCCAAACTGCCAAGATGAAGCTTTTGGCGCGTTCAAACATTAGCCCGACCTCCTTTATTTCGGATCGGATTTATGTTATCACAAATATAAATCTCGAGCAATAATTGTTACTAAAAACTTTTCAAAAAGTGATAAGATAAAGCTATGAAAAAACTCGTTATCATTGATGGTAATGCAATCATACATCGGGCGTATCATGCTCTGCCGAAAACAATGACAACACGCAAAGGTGAGCCGACAAATGCAGTTTATGGCTTTATCACCACTTTGATTAAAGTTCTGGAGGACTTAAAGCCGGATTACATCGCTGCATCTTTTGATTTGGCCGGTCCGACTTTTCGCCATCAGACCTTCAAAGAGTACAAAGCGACTCGGATTAAAGCCGACCAGGAGCTTTACGACCAAATTCCGCGGGTCAAAGAGATCGTCGAGATGATGAATATTCCGATTTATGAGAAACAGGGATATGAAGCGGATGATTGCATTGGAACCATCGTTGAGAAAATCCGAAATTCGAATATCGAAATCCGAAACAAATCCGAAATTCGAAATTCGAAAAAAACAATGGAACAATTGAACAATGAAACAATGATTTATATTGTCAGTGGTGATAAGGATATTTATCAACTAATCGATGGTAAGGTTAAAGTCTATTCTTTACGCAAGGGTTTGAGTCAGACGCAAATTGTTGATCATGAAACAATCAAAAAAGAATACAATTTAGATCCATGTGATTTTATTGATCTTAAAGCCCTAGCCGGTGATGCTTCCGATAATATTCCCGGAGTGCCGGGGATTGGGTCGAAGACCGCGACCCAATTGCTTCAGGATTTTGATACATTGGAGAAATTATATGAAGCAATTGGGAAATCCGCTTCGAATTGTCATCCTGAACTTGATTTAGGATCTAAAAAAAATGAGATTCCGGATCACCCGTCTCGCCTTCGGCTTGCCGAGGCGGAAGTCCGGAATGACAAATTAGCAAAAATCAAGCCAAGAATATTAGAATTGCTTATTAAATATAAAGACCAGGCGTTTTTATCGCAAAAATTGGCAACAATTCATAGAGATGTGCCGATAAAATTTTCCCTTGAAGATGCCAAGTGGGGAGAGTATGATCGAAATAAGCTAAGAATACTATTCGAAGAATTAGGGTTTCAATCGTTGTTAAGGCGGTTTGATGATAAAAATAATGACGAAGCCGGAATGACGAATGACGAAAAAATGACTAAATCTGAAAAAAATCTTAAACCCGAAATGGAGAAAGAAGATCAACAATTAAAATTACTCTAATTGTCATTGCGAGTGAAACGAAGCAATCTATCCGATGGAAAATAAGCAATATTATGTTTATTTAATGACAAATTATGCAAATTCAGTTATTTATATCGGAGTAACTGATAATCTTATTCGAAGAATTTATGAGCATAAAAATAAATTAGTTAAAGGGTTTACAAGCAAGTATAATGTCAATAAATTAGTTTATTTTGAAGAGTGCCCCAGTGTTTTATCGGCAATTTCAAAAGAGAAACAATTAAAAGCTGGTTCACGACAAAAGAAAATTGATTTGATAATAAAGGGAAATCCAAAGTTTAAAGATTTATATCCAGAATTATTATAGATTGCCACGGCCTACGGCCTCGCAATGACAAAAACCGATGAAGGAAATTTTAAAAAAAGCGGAAAAATTGGGTTGTAAAATTCCCCACAAAAAATGGAGTGATATTGATCGCGAAGTCGCACCAGTACTACGCGAGATGGAAAAGGCGGGGATCAAAATTGACGTCAGTGCTCTGAAAAGATTGGAGAAAAAGTTATCAATAAAAGTCTCTGGCATAGAAAAGAAGATTTATAAGTTGGCTGGCAGGGAGTTTAATATCTCATCGCCTGGACAGTTGTCAGAGGTGTTGTTTTCTAAATTGAAACTGCCGACCGAAGATTTGCGGCGGATTAAAACCGGCATTTCAACCTCGGCATCGGAATTGGAAAAATTAAAAGATAAACATAAAATTATCCCGGCGATCTTGGAATATCGCGAACTCTCAAAGTTACTTTCAACATATCTGGAGCCTCTGCCGACGCTCGTTGATGGCGACTCGCGCCTGCACACGCACTTTGGTCAGGATACGCGGACGACTCGACTGACATCATCCGAGCCGAATTTGCAAAATATTCCGATAAAAGGCGAGCGGGGACCGGAGATTCGCCAGGCCTTTATCGCCGAGAAGGGTAATAAATTAATCTCTGCCGATTACTCGCAAATCGAACTGCGGGTTGTCGCCTGTTTGGCCCAGGACGAAGTGATGCTCGAGGCCTTTAGTCGAGGCGAAGATATTCATGCCAAAACTGCCTCGGAGCTTTTCCGCATACCAGTTTCTAAAGTTGATCATGACCATCGCCGATTGGCAAAAACCGTCAATTTTGGCATTGTTTATGGCATTTCTCCATTTGGTCTATCACAAGCTTTAGGGATCGCCCGCGAGAGTGCCGCAGAATATATTTTTCGCTATTTTGATATTCATCGAGGCATAAAGAGATATTGTAAAGAACAAATTGCCTTGGCGAAAAAATACGGCTATGTTGAAACATTATTCGGCTTTCGCCGCAAATTGCCAGAGATAAATTCAGAGAATAAAATGGTGGCTGAAAGTGCCGAGCGAATGGCGATAAATACACCAGTGCAGGGAACAGCAGCAGAGATCTTGAAATTGGCGATGATAGAACTTCATCGAAAGTTAAAATCCGAAATTCGAATGTCGAAATCCGAAACAAATCCGAAATTCGAATGTCGAAATCCGAAGCTTCTCCTGACGGTTCATGATGAATTAGTTGTCGAGGCGCCGGCGGCAAAAGCGAAAAAAGTGGCGAAATTAGTCAAAGAAGTGATGGAAAATGAAGTCAAACTTTGTGTACCAGTTGAGGTTGAAGTCGGTATTGGTGGTAATTGGGATTCTGCGAAGAAGAACGTTATAAAATAAAAAGCGACCCGCGCCACGGGGCGAGGGTCGGGATCAGCGGCGACAAGTGCGTTTAGTCCATGCTGTGATCAGGACTGTAGTAAGGACATCGAAGTATCCTGCTGTAGCGTAGCGATGGATCGCTGTACCTGAACCGTGCGGCTTCATCCTGAAGGCAGATGATAGCATTGTATCCGAGAAAGCAAGCGATCTCTTCCCAGGTGGCAACAGGAATTAGCTTGCTTTCTTGGACACGTTGCCTGATTTCCTCGGCCGAGAAAGTCTCTCCTGATATCTTAGCAAGACACGGGAGTCTACCGAAGGTTGGTCGTTTGCCTTTTGGCAACACAAAGTCCACATGGTACTTTTTGGCTAGTGCAGCAAGGACTACGTCACCAGCAGCTTCAATTCCAATGACGCTCATAAATAGTCTCCCTGTCAGATGGTCGGCTGCAAAAAAATAATAGCAGAAAATATCTATTGTAGCAATTGTTAATATGATTCAACTTTTTTTCGGTGAGGACACTTATTCCCTGAATCACGAACTCAAGGAAATTGAGAAAAATTTTTCTATTGCCAATTTTGGCGATATGAATATCCAAAAGTTCGATGGAAATATTCTGACATTTGATAACTTGATTCGCAGCGTGTCAGCGGTGCCGTTTTTGTCAGACAAACGCTTAATTATCGTCTATAACTTTTTGCGAGATGGCGATCAAAAGCTTCGTGATTATGTAGCCGAAAATTTGGAGAAATTCCCCGATTCGTCAGAAATTATTCTTGTCGAGGAGGGTGAAGTTAATAAAAATCTCTCGATCTTCAAAAAATTAACTAAGGCTGGAGCGGTCAAGCATTTTCCTCTGCGCAAGGGTTACGAGTTGGAGAAATGGTTAGGAGAGTACGTGAAAAAAGAAAAAATTCCGATCGCATTTTCCGCCATCAAAAAGTTAGTTGCCACTGCTGGGAATAATAGCTGGCGACTGACTTGCGAACTTGCAAAGCTTGATCTTTATCGAAAGTCACGAGGCAGTGATCAGATTGAAGAGGCGGATATTGAAGAAATGGTTGAATCTGAGCATGATCAAAATATCTTTGATTTTATTGATGCACTTGGTGCCAGAAATGCCAAACTGGCAGTAAAATATTTACAGGAGCTGTTCAAGAGTGGGAAGAATGAGAATTACATTTTAACAATGATCGTTTATCAGTTTCGTAATATGCTTCTGATCGAAGACCTGATAGTTCGTGGCGTCAAGCGAAATCAAATTCCCGCCGAGGCCGAACTCCATCCATTTGTTGTTGGCAAAACCATTCGAGTACTAAACAATTATGATCTGCCGCTTCTAAAACGCGTCTACTATCGATTGATGCAAACCGATATTGACATAAAGACTGGCCGAATTGATCCACGACTGGCGCTGGAAAAGCTTTTGGCGGATCTGACGATATAGTATAATGGAAACAAACCCTAAATCCGAAATCCTAAATTCTAAACAAACTCGAAATTCAAATTTTCAAAATTCAAAAATGTTTAGAGTTTAGAAATTAGAGCTTAGAATTTCTCCGCCTTTGGCGGAGGGAGGGGAATGGAGCCAAAAAAAGTAAAAAAGCAACCTACAGTTGATATCTACTGGCGCAAGCTAATTTTTTTCGCCCTGCTTTTTATTGTTGTTTTTGGGGTTTGGAAATTAATTGCCGGAAGTAAGTTTTTTGCTGACATCCCCGAGGATCAGACGATGACGACTTACGTTACTACTTCAGAAGTGGCCCTTGAAGTTAAAGATGATGGTAGTGTCTACAAAAATGGCCAGAAGATCAAATCCAAAGTCACTCCAGAGCGTGATTTTGATGAACTGCGGTTGATTGTTTATGACAAAAATGGCTTCTATCTAAATAACTTGCGTGTTGTACTCACATTGCCGGCAGCCGTGGCTTCCGAGACCAAACCAGAAATTCTGGCAATTCATGGGGTTGATTCAGCCGATGCCTCAGTAGTTGATAGCTCAACAATTGCTTACAATGCGACTTCTGTCAGCGAGAATGCAACCATAACCATAGTCGCTAAGATTCCGAAAGGAACTATAAAACTGCCATTTTACGACCAAGTAATATTCCTACTTTCCTCATTTGGCAGCAGCGTTTGGCTCTCGGTGGCGATTATTATCCCGTTTCTGACTCTGATTTACCTTTTTTTACTCATAGCTTTGCACCAGCGGACTCAACGTGTCTCTATTCCTGATCGGGCAATAGGGGCGCCACCGATGGCACTACCGCCGGCTGTGGTCGGAGTTCTCTTGAATCAGAAAATTGGCCCAAGGGAGATAGCTGCCACCTTGATTGACTTATCTTTGCGAGGCTATATCTTTATTATCGATCGTGACCGTGGCTTTGCTTTCGGCAAAAGAAATTTTTCCGGCCAGCTGCTTCCTTTTGAAAGGATCATTTTATCGAAGATTTTCCGTGATACTATTAGAACTTCGCAGGATGAAATCAACGAGAAATTTGTCAACCATCTTTACAGTCATAAAATGTCGCTTTTTACTAAAGAAATTTATTCCTTAGCGACAAGACTCGGATATTTTAAAGAAAATCCCGCACGCATGCACCGAAAATATCAGTATTTTGGTACTTTACTTTTCTTCTTCGCGCTAGCTTGCTTCTTTTTGACTTTCAAATATTTCCCCACGCTACCATATGCAGTGTTTCTCTGGATTGGGATGATGGTGGCCTCGGTAATTATCATTGTTGTTGGCGGGCGAATGCCAATCCGCACTGTCCTTGGCCGAGAGGGTTTGTCTAATTGGTTAGCATTTAGGAGATACCTCTCAAGCCCAGAACCTTTGCCATATGAACAGACTAACTACGAAAAGTTTACACAGTATCTGCCGTACGCGATTATTTTCCACTGTGAAGCAATGTGGGCCAGGCGTTTTGCTGACCAGGAATTTGTTGTCCCAGATTGGTTTTTGACTGAAAAGCGAGGATTAGGACTTAAAGATTTCTGTCTTGCACTATATCCGATTATTGGCTATGTTGGCCAAAATTTGGCTTCAATCCGAGAGCCGGGATATAAGTAAATGAAGTAATGACGAAACCAGAATGAGTAATGACGAATGAATGATCAATAATTCAATTATTTTCCTTATTCGTCATTCGGGCTTCTTAATTTGTTAGTCATTCTTAATTCGGGTTTAGTCATTAAATTTTGTTAGTAAAAATTAAAAATGATCAACAGAGATACAATCACTGGTAAGATAATTTATGGCGGGGGGTTTGTGTTTGATTTTGCCAGATGGCTTGTAGTTTTGGCGATTGTTTTGTCTTTGCTCCACTATTTTGTTATCACTATCTATATTGTTGATGGTGTTAGTATGGACCCAACTCTCTTGAGTGGAGAAGTCGGAGTTCTGAACAAAATTACTTATACACTTGGAAATCCAGAACGAGGTGATGTTGTGGTAGTTAAATATCCTGGTGATCCAGAGCACAAACGATACGTAAAGAGAGTTATTGGACTACCAAATGAAAAGCTTACGGTCAAAGATGGGGCGGTTTTCATTAACGACCGAAGGTTAATCGAAAATTACCTGCCTTCCTATGTCACTACCGAGAAGGATGGCAATTGGCAGCTTGGTAGTGATGAATATTTTTTGATGGGAGACAACCGACCTAACTCGAATGACTCACGCTACTTTGGTCCAGTCGAGAAACGCTTTATTATTGGCAAAACTGTCTGGATTTTGATGTCGAGATTTGAGAGCATTATTACGCCGACTTACATATTGTAGCTTAAAGTTAAAGACTAAAAACTTAAAACTAAGGAATCAAAAAATTGCCCAGAGACCGAGGTCGGGCAATTTTATTTATTTTGTGATTAGCTTTTTTGCCGGAGTTTCCTTTTTTGTTTTTTCAGCCTTTGGCTGTTTTTTCTCAACGACCGTTGCAATTTCTGATTTGGCGAGCTTTTTGGCCAGACGTGATTTTAATCTGGAGGCCTTATTTTTGTGAATAACATTTTTCTTTGCAGCTAGATCAAGTTCGCGATAGGCAGCATCAATTTTTGTTTTTGCATCTTTGCCGCCGGCAGCAATTGCTAAGCGAGCCGCCTTGAGAGCGGATTTGACTTTATTTCTTGTCTGATCATTGATTAGTCTATTAGCGCGATCGACTCGGAGAGCCTTTTTGGCTGATTTTGTTAGAGGCATATTAGATTATTTTAATACTACGTTAGGATTGTAGCAAAGAAAATTTGATTTGTAAACATAGAATGGACGGATTTTTGTTGACAAACAATCTTGCTTTGGATATATTGAATTGTTAATTCAAAACTCAAAACCGAACCAAGAACTTTTAAGTTTACAAAGATGGAACTTTCACCAAAACAACAGATTGTGGAGGCGGTTAAGAGCAGCCAGAATATCTTGATTCTAACCCACAGAAATCCTGATGGTGATGCGGTTGGCTCGCTTGTTGCTTTTTCCCTGGTGCTTCAAAAATTAGGTAAGACTCCAGTAATGGTCTGCTCCGATGCTATATCAGCAGTTTTTTCATATCTATCAATAGATAAGGTTACCACTGAACTTAAAGGCAAACGTGATTTTATAATTTCCCTTGATATCAGTCAAACTCCCGCCGAAAAATTTCTTTATAAAGTTGAAGATAGTCATATTAATTTCATCGTCACCCCACATAGCGGGGAGTTTTCTCCTGAGATGGTTAGCTTTCCCGGCGGGCGATTCAAATTTGATCTCATTATCGTCCTTGACTCGACAGATTTAGAACGTCTGGGTAAGTCATACGACGATAATTCTGATCTTTTTTATGAAACGCTAATAGTCAACATTGATCATCACGCTGGCAATGATCATTTTGGTAAAATTAACCTAGTTGATCTAACAGCAACTTCAACTGCAGAGATTTTGGTCTCAGTTTTTGAGGCGCTCTCTAAAGATACGTCATTGCTGACCGAAGAAGTGGCAACCGCATTGCTCACCGGCATTATCACTGATACAAATTCTTTCCAGAATCAAAATACGACACCAAAATCGCTAACAGTTGCGGCCCAATTGGTAGCTGCTAACGCTAACCAGCAAGAGATTATTCGGCGAATTTATAAAACCAGGACGCTGCCTACTCTTAGACTTTGGGGTCGAGTACTCTCTAATATTCATGATGAAACTAACTATCGCTTTGTCTGGTCACAGGTGAGAAAAGAGGATTTTATTGCCACTGCGGCCGCTGCCGCGGCCGCTGATGGTGTGGTTGATGAACTTTTGAAAACCACTTCCGGGGTTGATTTTGTCCTCCTACTAGCAGAACAAGAAGATGGAACTCACGGGTCGCTGCGCAGTGTGGCGAAGGGTATTGACGTCTCCGAAATTGCTAAACTCTTTGGCGGCGGCGGACACGCTCTGGCTGCTGGTTTTATCGTTGATACATCTGACCCAGCAATGAACACCGAAAAAATCATTGCCAAAATCCGCGATTACCAAAAGACAATGAATGGGAAAAATCTAGAATAAATTTTTTGTTCTAACAAACAGCTTGCATTTGTCTGGCCATTTTTGTAATATGCAATAACGGTAGCACAACAGCTGATACAGGAGGTGATTACCTTGATTGCCCTATCCAGTGGCCATCGGTTTCAGTTTATGATTCCCAGTGGCGGGCTGGCCTTTGATGGCCTTGGATGGTGGTGGGAGAGACCATTAGTCAAGGTCGGGATTATCGTCCATCGCTCTTTACCGTTGTCATCAAGACGTTGTCGTACCAACCGATAGCTGGTAATTCGCGGTGGTATAATCCCCTTCGCTGTGTTAGGCCACTTCGCGGCAACTTTCTGTTGCCAATTAGCACAGCTAATGCGGTGGGCCTAACTAATCCCGGGTATCGGTGGTGGTGTAAGAAAGTGGCACCGAGCGTTGACTTTTCCTGGCAAAGACTGGTTGGCTCAGTTTCGCCAGAGGGTTCTACGGTCGATCAGTTTGCAGAGATGGTTTCACGCCTCAGTCAGTTCCGGTTCGTGGCACTGGAAATCAACCCTTTCTGCCCGAATGTCACTGGCTATTCGGCTGAAAAGGTTGTCGAGTACACAAAAGCGGCCAAAGAAGCTACACCCAAGCCGCTGATCTTTAAGGTTTCGGCTGCTCAGGATGTTAGCGCTATCATCCCAAAGGTTGAAGGCAAGATCGAAGCTATCTCAATCAACGCTGTGCCCTGGAAGCTGGCTTTTCCCGAAGAGAGAAGCCCCTTGGCGCATCTGGATGGCGGGGCGGTATCCGGCAAACCGGCACAGAAGCGCAACTGGAATCTTCTTCAGTGGATCCGGGTGATTTCACCAGATATTCCAGTCATCGGGCCGGATATCTGGGAGTATCAGGACATTGCTCGATTGGAGGAGCTGGGAGCTAGTGCTTCCAGTTTCGGCGCTCTGTAACTCTGCTATCCCTGGCGGCCGACAGCCTATGTCCGCCGTTGGTGGCGGGAAAGAAACAAAAGCAAAGGGGTGGTCTAATTGCGCGACCACAGGTCGCGCAATTCTCTTCAGCGCTTGATTTTTTGGCTATCCTTTGCTACAATCCAAAACAGAGACTATTTATATAAGAAAAATGGCAGAAAAAGAAACAAAAGTAAAACCCACTAGAAAAGAAGTAAAAGTTGATAAGAAGGCACCAAAGGCTGGGGCCGATCTTTTGTCAAAATATCAAACACACAAGACTGACACCGGTTCAACCGAAGTCCAGGTTGTTGTTTTGACCAAGAAAATCGCCGAACTGACTAAACATCTAAAGGAGCATAAGCATGATTTTGATTCCCGTGTTGGGCTTCTAAAAATGGTTGGTAAGCGCCGAAGACTTTTAAATTATCTGAAAAAAAGCGATGAGATAACCTATGCTGACTTAATCGCTGATTTGAAACTTAGAAAGTAAATTAAAAATATTATTAGTAAATTGGAGAGAGTTTCGAGACAAGAGGTGAGATAGGAACTCAAAATTCAAAACTCAAAAGTCAAAATTATTGAATTTCTGCCTCATTTCTTAAACGAACTCATCTCTCAAATCTTTCTCCAGAAGGGATTTTTATGACTAGCAAATTGGAAGTATCACCTACGACTCTCGAAGTCAATTTTGGCGGAAAAAAATTAATTTTAGAAACCGGAAAATTAGCGCTTTTGGCTTCCGGTTCAATCAAGGCGACCTGCGGCGGCACGGTTGTTTTGGCGACTGCGGTTATCGGCGAGGAGCCGCGCGAAGGCGTGGATTTTTTCCCGCTTTTGGTTGATTATGAAGAGCGTTTTTACGCTGCCGGCAAAATCTCCGGTTCGCGTTTTATCAAACGCGAAGGCCGGCCGTCTGACGCCGCGGTTTTGGCCTGCCGGATGATTGATCGGCCGCTGCGGCCGCTTTTCCCGAAAAATTATCGCAATGATGTCCAAGTCATTATCACCGTTCTCTCGTACGATGGCGAGAATGATCCGGATTTAATTTCTTTGATCGCTTCCAGCGCCGCTCTGATGCAAACAAATGCGCCGTTTTCCGGCCCGGTGGCGGCAGTCAAAATCGGCCTGATCGATGGTAAATTAGTTTTAAACCCATCAATTCCAGAGCTGGAAAATTCAATTTTGAATATAGTTGTGGCGGCAACCTCCGATAAAGTGATGATGATTGAGGCCGAGGCCAAAGAGGTTACGGAGGAAAAAGTTCTCGAAGCAATTGATTTGGCGAAAAAATCACTCGCTCCGATACTGGAGACACAGAAGAAAATCGCTGCCGCCAAAGCGCCGGCAACATCAGAAGTTGAGGTTTTGGAGGATCAAACGATTCACGGAGAGATTTCGAAAATCGTCGGCGATAAATTGAAGACCGTCGTCAGGGAGTTTGACAAAGCCAAGCGCGAGGAACAGTTGGCGGAATTTGAAGCCGAGGTTTTAAAGACCCTTGAAGGAAATTATAAACAAATCGAGCTGAAAAGCGCTTTTGGCAAGTTAGTTGAAAAGGAAGTCAGAGAAGCGATAATCAAAGATGGCCTGCGCCCCGACGGTCGAGGTATGGAGGAGATTCGGCCGCTTGGAATCGAGGTTGGTATTCTGCCGCGAACTCATGGTTCGGCCCTTTTCACTCGCGGTCAGACCCAAGCTTTAACTGTCACGACGCTTGCTTCTCCGGGAATGGAGCAATTTATTGACACGATGGAGATCGAAACGACCAAACGTTTTATGCATCATTATAATTTTCCGCCTTTCTCGACCGGTGAGGTCTCACCGGTGCGCGGCGCTTCGCGCCGCGAGATCGGCCACGGCTATTTGGCGGAGAAAGCCCTGCGGCCGATGATTCCCAACAGCGATAAATTTCCCTATACTATCCGACTGGTGACGGAGATTCTCTCCTCCAACGGCTCATCGTCAATGGCGGCAACTTGCGGGGCAACTTTGGCTTTAATGGATGCTGGCGTGCCGATCAGAAAACCGGTGGCCGGAATTGCCATGGGTTTGGTTGCAGGCGATAAAAATGATGAATTCAAGGTTCTGACCGATTTGCAGGGTTTGGAGGATTTTGCCGGTGATATGGATTTCAAGATTGCCGGTAGTCGCGACGGGATTACGGCAATTCAAATGGATACGAAAATCGCCGGGCTCTCGGATGAAATTATCAAACAGACCCTCAAGCAGGCAAAAGTCGCGCGAATGGAAATTTTGGATGCGATGCAAGAAGTAATTGCTGAGCCGCGAGCCGAACTTTCCGAGTATGCGCCGCGAATTAAGGCGATTAAAATTAATCCGGAGAAGATCGGTGAAGTTATAGGGCCGGGCGGCAAAAATATCCGTAAAATTATTGAGGAGTGCGGCGGCAAAGAGATAACTTCGATTGATATTGAGGATGACGGCACAGTGATGATCGCTTCGACTGATTCGGAGATGGGCAAAAAAGCGATCCAAATAGTCGAGTCAATGACCCGAGAAATTACTATCGGCGAAATTATTGAAGGCGAGGTCAAAGAAATCAAGCGCGATCGAATGAATGGCAAGCAAATCGGTGCCATCGTCCAGATAACGCCGCGTCAAGACGGCATGATCCATATTTCACAAATCGCCAATGAGCGGGTTGAAGATATCGGAAAGTATCTCAAAGTTGGAAAGATCGTCAAAGCCAAGGTCATTGATATCGACCCAGAAAAAGGCCGAATTGCGCTATCAATGAAAGATTTGCCTAAATAGCTTGACAATTGCTAGATATAGCTAGAGGGCTAGTGGCAGAAAAATCACTCAAGAAATCGGCTGATTTTTTGTCATTGACAAATCTTGATATTCTGCTACAGTGAGGTGAGCGATTCTGGCTCACTAATTCAATTCCGGATACTCTGCAAAGGAGCAAGGTAAATAATGAAGCAGCTGGAAGGTAAGTGCGGGTTGGTCGCTGGGGTGATGAACCAGAGATCCATCGCCTACTGGGCAGCCAAGGCATTGGTCGAGAGTGGCGCTGAAGTTGCTGTTGCTTGCCACACCGACCATGTTTCCAGGGTGACTGAGCTGCTTACTGATCTGGATAACAGCGGTGTCTACCCATTCGATGCGACGATCTCTGGCAGTTCCGAAGCGATGGTCGCAAAGGTGGGCAACCTACTCGGTCGGATTGACTTCCTTGTTCACTCGGTGGCCTTTGCGCCGCCGAGTGCCCTCAAGGCCAGGTTATCGGACCTCAGCTATCAGGACTTCGCGACGACCATGAATGTCAGCGTATACTCGCTGATTGAGATGGTGCGAGGTGCTCGACCTTACTTGAAGCAGGATAGCACCATTATCACCATGACCTTCCCGCCGGGAAGCCAGGGCGTCATGGACGGCTACGGCATCATGGGCCCAGCTAAGGCTGCGCTCGAAAGTGTCGTGGACTACCTGAACACCGATCTTGGTTACAACAAGCAAGGTGTGGTAGTCGCTGCCGGCCCCACAGCCGTAAAGACCGTGTCATCGGCTGCCATTCCCCATCTCTCTGGCTTCATCAAAGCTGTTGCCGAGCACGCCCCTCAGGGCGAGGTGACTACGGAGAACATCGCCGATGCCATTGTTGGTCTTGTCAGCGGTATGGCCATGCATATGGGTGGCGGTGTGTTCAGCATCGACCACGGCCACTTTAGCAAGGGCGCTATGTCAGTTCAGACCGGCTAAGGCTCCGCTTTCAAGGAGATAGCACGGGAGCTGCCCCAAAAGGGCAGCTCGGTTTATTTCAAACTTCCTACAGCTATTGACAGATTTCAATATGTATGCTACACTTAAAGTAACCTAAGGGTTGATCTCGAAATTACAAGCATTTTTCGATTTTGCGCTACTTAACTTTAATTTTCTTTAGATGGAAGTAGAAGAAAAGAAAGAATCACTCGCTAAATTGCGAGAAGAGATCTCAAGGTGTCAGAAGTGTTCACTCGCCAGAAGTCGGAGCAATACTGTTCCTGGTGAGGGTAATGTAGAAGCTGAGATCATGTTTGTTGGCGAAGCGCCAGGGTTTAATGAAGATCAACAAGGAATTCCATTTTGCGGTGCTGCTGGTAGGTTCTTAGATGAACTTCTTGGATCAATTGGAGCAAATCGAAAGGACGTCTTTATCGCTAACACTCTAAAATGCCGACCACCAGAAAATCGTGATCCGCTACCAGAAGAAAAAGAAGCCTGCAAACCATATTTAGACAAACAAATCGAAATCATTGTGCCAAAAATTATCATTACTTTAGGTAAGCATGCAACAGAAACATTTTTGCCCGGAGTTGGAGGAATCACCAAACTTCGAGCAAAGCTGTTTCGCCGTCCGGGCAATCGCTACTTCTTTCCGCTTTACCATCCAGCCGCAGCGCTGCATAATGGAACTCTGAGAGATACTTTGACCCAGGACTTTAATAAGATTCCTGAAGCTTTGAAAAAGGTTGAAGCCGAGACAGAAACAGCTTTAAGTAAAAATAAGGAAAAAAATCTAAAATTATTTTGAAATTTATTAGTTCTCATAAAAAAAGGAGAAACAAAAAATGATTACAAGAGAAAGAACGCTGCGAGGACTGCGGAAAACCGATCTCTCAAAGACATTCGGACGCGGTTACTCAAACACTCAAACAAGCGAATCTCGTGTTAACACTGCTGGGCAAGCTTCTGGCCACAACTTTTTGAAGAAACCGGCACTTCGATTTATTCCACTCGGAGGGCTTGAAGAGGTTGGCAAAAACATGTCGGCGATTGAATACGGCAATGATATTTTAGTTATTGATATGGGATTGATGTTTCCGAATGAAGATATGCCGGGAATCGACTATGTAATTCCTGACATTAATTATCTGGTTGAAAATAAGGATAAAATCCGCGGAGTGATTATCACTCACGGACACTTGGATCATACCGGTGCAATCCCTTATCTTTATGATAAACTTGGCTCACCACAAATTTATTCCGCGCCACTGACCGTAGGACTGATCAAAAAACGGCTTGAAGAATTTGGTCTGGAGAATCGGGTGAAACTAGCGACCATTACACCGGGCGAAGATGTACTCCAGCTCGGTGTATTCAAAGTTGAGACTTTCCGTCTAAATCACAACATTCCTGATAACATGGGCCTGGCGATCACTACCCCGGAAGGTATTTTGGTTTATGCAACAGACTGGAAATTTGACCATACTCCAGCCGATGGCAGACCAACCGATTTTTCGAAACTGGCTGTGCTTGGTGGCCAGGGCGTACTGGCGTTATTTTCTGATTCAACTAATGCTCAGAAACCGGGTCATACCATTTCTGAAAAAGAAGTTGAGGATGTACTTTTTAAATTGGTAGAAAATGCCAGAGGGCGGGTAATAATTGCGACTTTTTCCACGCTAATTTCCCGTATTCAACAAATCCTAAATGTTGCCAGGAAAATGAACCGCAAAGTGGCATTTTCCGGCCGGTCAATGATTGCTAACGTCGAAATTGCTTCCTCTCTGAAAGCACTTATAATTTCGGCTGACATAATGATTGATGTCGGGGATATCAATAAATTTCCCGACAACAGGGTGCTCATTGTTTGCACCGGATCACAAGGTGAGGAGCGATCAGCGTTGACTCGTATTGCCGCCGGTGAACATCGCCAGATAAAAGTTAAAAAGGGCGATACCGTTATCTTTTCTTCCTCGCCAATTCCAGGCAATGAGAGATCGGTCAATGATGTTATGGACAATCTTTTCCGTGAAGGCGCTCGAGTAATTTATCAGAAACTGATGGACGTTCATACTTCCGGTCACGCTTATCAAGAGGACTTGAAACTGATGATTGGCTTAATTAAACCTAAATTCTTTATACCGATTCATGGCGAACGGCATAAACTGATGGTTCATGCTCAGATTGCCGAAGATGTTGGCATCCCCGAAGAGAATATTTTGGTTTCTGATAACGGCCAAATTATCGAATTTGTTGATGGTAGAGGTTCAGTAACTAATAAACGCGTCCCTGCCTCGTATGTTATGGTTGATGGACTTGGCGTCGGTGACGTCGGCAACATTGTTTTGCGCGATCGCAAGGCGATGGCGGCTGATGGTATTTTTGTCGTTATCGTCACAGTCAACCATGAAACCGGCCAGATTGTCACTTCGCCAGACATTATTTCTCGCGGTTTTATTTACATGCGGGAAAACGAAAATCTCGTTCATAAAGCCAGGGCTGAGGTAAAGCGTCTATTTGCAAAGCATGCCGCGGATAGAAAAGCTCGCGGCGATTGGGCCTTGATTAAGACCAAACTGCGAGAAGATCTTGGCAAGTTTCTATATCGTGAAACCGAGCGAAGACCAATGGTAATACCAGTGATAATTGAAGTATAATCTCAGCTATCTAGATTAAACAGATTAAACCAATTATTTAATTGTGCTATAATAAGTTTAAACTCTAATTTTGAGTCTTACTCTTTGTGTCGAGGGGATATGGGACGCAGAAGAAAATATCCAAAACATAGACAAAAACGACCCAAGTGGTGGCAGCGGGAAAACGAATGGGGCGACTTTGTTTTTGATTGGACACTTGGCCTTGGTTCTGATACTTGGCGGGAAATTTTTGCTGTTGCTCTGATGATCTTTTCAATCATTCTTTTTCTTGGGATATTTGGTTCTGCTGGCAGAATGGGCGAACATTTAAAGATTTTTAACTACCGGATGTTTGGCTATGTTGTTGGTTACCTTTTCCCTATAGCAGTTTTCTGGCTCGGAGCAGTTATTTTATTTCCACCAAAGGGCGGGGTTAAACTAGCAAAATTTGCTGGTCTCATTCTCTTCTTTTTATTCATGCCAGCGCTGATTCATCTTTTTGTCCCGGCAGGAGACGCTAAGATAGTTACTGGAAACGGTGGGGGTGGCGGGATTTTTGGTTATATGGTTTCCTCGCCACTTAGACAGTCTATCGGCGTATTTCCGGCATTTGTTATAGTGTTAGCCGTGGTTTTGATTTCAATTATGATGGCCTTTAATCTTTCCTTCACGAGGATTTTTGGCCTGCAGAGCGCCAAAACTAGAGAAGAACCAGAAGAAGGAGGAATCAAAGTCCATCGCGGTGGCGAAGAAGAAATGCCTGAAAAGCCAAAGCCAAGTTTTATTGAAAGATTGCGTCGAACTTTTGCTTTCCTTTCTCGTCGGCCGAAAAT
>Ga0210050_1002526_pt1 | contig 17453 bp, 23 predicted proteins | sample CryGey132114_all_FD_185463 | JGI IMG/M metagenome (GOLD analysis project Ga0210050, IMG submission 185463) | Groundwater microbial communities from aquifer - Crystal Geyser CG22_combo_CG10-13_8/21/14_all (SPAdes) (version 2) | ecosystem: Environmental > Aquatic > Deep subsurface > Groundwater ...
CCTTCAGAAAAAACTTCAATCAAAATTTTTTTTATATGAGGCAATTCCAAAAACAAAAACTGTTCATTAAAATAATTATAGATTGCCTCAACAGCATTATCTTCTACATAAAGATATGTTTTGATAAATTCCTGAATCTCTTTTTTGCTTTTTTTTGCTTTAAATTTTTGTTCCATTAATTTCCTGAATTTTTGTATTTCTAATGCCAAATCAAAACTTAAGGGAAGCATTTCACTAAACCATGCCGGAACAGTCGGAGGCCTTTGATAAGCAGTTATTACTTGTGCAGTCATTCCAGAAGCAAACCTAAATTCATAGCTTTGTCCTCCTAACACAAACACATCTCCTTTTTTTAATCTTTCAAGAAAGCCTTCATCAATGCTCCCAATTTTGTGTTCTTTTATTTTCACTGTAATTCTTGCTTCATCTGGAATTGTTCCAATGTTTGTCATATAAATTATTCTGGCCATTTTACCTCTTTTTCCAATCATTCCTGTTTCTTTGTCAAACCAGATTTTAGCATAAACATGCCTTGATTCCAATGAAACAAATTCTCCTGAAAGATAATCAATTATTTCAAAAAACTGGCTTCTTTTTAATGAGGAATAAGGATATGCCTGAGTGATTAACTCATATACTCCTTCTATTTTCTGGCTTTCTTCTATTGCAATGCCATAAATCTGTTGTGCCAGTACATCCAAGGCATTCATTGGAATTTGAATCCTGTCAATCTTGTTTTCTAATGCATTTTTCAGCAAAACACTGCATTCAATTAAGTCATCCCTGTCTAAAACAATTATTCTTCCTTTGATTTCATCATACAGTTTATGCCCTGAACGGCCAACTCTTTGCAAGGCTCTTGCAACACTTTTTGGACTGCCTAACAACACAACTAAATCAATAAAACCAATATCGATTCCTAATTCCAATGAAGTTGAACTAACCACTACTTTTAATTCTCCTTTTTTCAGTCTTTCCTCTATATTAAGTCTGTGTTCTCTTGACAAAGAAGAATGATGTGCACCAATATTTGCACCATATTTTTCAGGAAACTTGTCTTTTAAATAATGAACAACTCTTTCTGTTGCACTTCGAGTATTAGTAAAAATCAAAGTAGTTTTATGCTCTTGAATTAGTTTGTCCAGCAATTCATATAATTTTCTGTGAATTTCTTCCTGCGATACATCAACCAAATTTGGAAGAGGAGACAAAACTTTTAGATTTAATTTTTTTTCCAGTTTTGCTTCAATTACCTTGCATTTTCTTGTTTTTCCTTTTTCTAATCCGACCAAAAACTTTGCTATTTCTTCTATTGGTGCAATAGTTGCACTTAAGCCAATTCTGGTTATTTCAGGAGAAATTCTTTGAAGTCTTTCCATTGAAATTGCTAAATGGCTTCCTCTTTTATTGTTTGCTAATGCATGAATTTCATCTATTACCAGCCATTTTGCTTCTCTTAATTTTTCTTTGAATTTTGGGGCATTCAAAATTATTGCTAATGATTCAGGAGTAGTAATCAGAATATGTGGAGCTAAACGCAGCATTTTTGATTTCTCTGAAGCAGTTGTGTCTCCTGTTCTGACTCCGACACGGATTCCCAGTTTATTTTCTTTTGATGAAACTTTTCCTAAAAGTTTCTTTTCTTTCTTTTTCCCTTTATTTTGTTCTTCAAGTTTTAGCTGTATTTCTCTTAAAGGTTCAATCAAGTTCCTTCTGATATCATTATTCAATGCTTTTAACGGAGAAATATATACTGCATAAACTTTGTTTTCAAGTTTTTCCTGTTCTGACAAAAAAATTAATTCATTGAGTATTGCAGTAAACGCAGACAAAGTTTTTCCGCTTCCGGTTACTGCACTGATTAAAGTGTTTTCTTTGTTGTGGATGTTAGGTATTGCGTACTTTTGCGGTTCAGTAAAGCTTCCAAACTTTTCTTTAAACCAGTCTCTAAGCAAGGGATGAAGCATCCCATAAATTTCTTTATCTGAATATTTTTCTTTTTGGAAAGAAATCATTTAAATCACGTTATTAAATAGCAAAGTAAAACTGTGAATAATTAGGCTTGCCTTAATTAATTTTGATTAAAAAGAATTAAATTATTATTGAATTAGTTTTTGCTTAGCAAAAACCGTTTTTGATTAAACTTTTTTTGAAAAAGTTTAAACCAATTTGACTTGTTTGTCTAATTCAAATAGTTCTGAAACTGACTGGGAAGTGTGAATGTTTTGGATTGCTTTTGCAAGCAATTCTGCAATAGAAAAAGTTTTTATTTTCCTGCATTTAAGTGCTTTGCCGTTTAATGGAACTGAATCTGATACAATTACTTCTTTGATTGAAGATTTTTCAATTTTTTCAATTGCTTTTCCTGATAAAATTGCATGAGAAGCATATGCTCTAACAGATAATACCCCTAATTTTTTCAGTTCTGTTGCTGCTGCAGTCATTGTTCCTGCAGTATCAATTATATCATCAACCATAATACAGTTTTTTCCATTAACTTTTCCAATAATATTCATTACTTCTGATTTGTTTGGCTCGCTTCTTTGCTTGTCCACTACAGCCAGTTTTGCTCCAAGCATTTTGCTTAAATCTCTTGCTCTTCTGATTCCCCCAATATCCGGAGAAACAATGCATAAATCCTGAATTTTTTGTCCTCTGATATGGTCTCCAATCAATAATTTAGCGCTTAAATTATCTAATTGAATATTAAAAAAACCCTGTATTTGAGCTGCATGCAAATCAACAGCTAAAACTCTGTTTGCGCCTGCAACAGTAATTAAATCTGCAACTAATTTTGCGCTTATTGGAGTTCTAGGAGAACTTTTTCTGTCCTGCCTTGCATAACCATAGTAAGGCATTACTGCTGTAACTCTTTTAGCTGAAGCTCTTTTAGCTGCATCCAAAAATAATAATAATTCCATTAAAGTTTCATTTGTTGGCTGACAGGTTGGCTGAATAAAAAATATGTCGTGTCCTCTGACTGACTCATTTATTGCTAAATATGTTTCTCCGTCGCTAAATCTTGAAATGCTTATTTTCCCTAAAGTTTTTCCTAAAAAAGCAGCAATGTCTTCAGATAATTTAGGGTTTGATGTACCAGAAAAAACCTTTAATTCAAACTCTTTTTCTTTCATTGAATCACTGGAGAGACTCACATATAGTTTTTAGTCAAAAACATTTTTAAACAAATTTAGTTTGGATTCCTTAGCCTTTTTTTTCCTAAAAGCTGTACCAGAAAAATTTATGCTTTAGTAAAAGAAATCACTATTCCTTTATCTGTTTTTTTTACTTTTTCCACTTTAACTGGCTGTTTTTGAACTGGATTATGATGCATTGGTTTTGACTGAACTTTTCTTAAATTCTGGTTGTTCATTTCAGGTTTCATGTATAACAATAAGTTGTCTTTCTTTAAATAGTTTTTGTATTTCTATATTATAAACTTTGCCAAAGTTTAATCAAATTGGGGGTGTGCTGATGGGAACAGTTGGAAAAGAAATTGTCGGAATAGATGTAAAAAAATTAATTGAAAAATTAAATCAGGCTTTAGCAGATGAATGGCTTGCTTATTATCAATATTGGGTTGGAGCAAAAGTAATCAAAGGAATAAATAAGGATGCAGTAATAGCTGAATTAATCCAGCATTCAGCAGACGAATTAAGGCACGCAGGAATGCTTGCAGACAGAATAATTCAGTTAGCCGGGACACCTTTACTTGACCCAAAAGAATGGACAGAAAAATCAGGTTGCGGTTATTCTGCCCCAAAAGACCCTGCTGTATTAAAAATTTTAATTCAAAACATTAAAGGCAAGCAATGCGCAATAAAAGCATACAAAAAATTAATGGATTTCACTAAAGACAAAGACGAAATAACTTATCAAATGGCTTTTGAAATAATGAGAGATGAAGTTGAACACGAAGAAGACTTACAAGCACTAGAAGAAGACTTGAAAATTAAATAAACTTTTAGGAAAAAAAGGGGGATTTTATGAAAATTGATTTTGTTAAAGCAAGACAAGTATTTGATTCAAGAGGAAATCCAACAGTTGAAGCAGAAGTAAAAGCAGGAAAAATAACTGAAAGAGCAATAGTTGCTTCAGGCGCTTCAACCGGAAGCAATGAAGCAATTGAATTAAGAGACAAAGAAAAAGCATTCAAAGGAAGAGGAGTTCTAAAAGCAGTTGAAAACATCAATAAAAAAATTTCCCCTAAACTAAAAGGAATGGATGTAACACAACAAAAAGAAATAGATAAAGCAATGATTGAATTAGACGGAACAGAAAACAAATCAGTTTTAGGCGCAAATGCAGTTGCTTCAGTCAGCATGGCTGTAGCAAAAGCAGGAGCAAAAGTTCAGGAAGTTCCATTATATGAATATCTTGGACAGCTTGCCGAAAACAAAAAATTTTGTCTTCCAATTCCTCAAATGAATGTATTAAACGGAGGAAAACACGCTGGACTAGAACACGATATTCAGGAAAGAATGATTTATCCTTTTGGAGCAAAATCATTTTTTGAAGCAATGCAAATGAGTACTGAAATTTATCATTCATTAAAAGCTTTAATGAAAAAAAAGTTTGGTTATTCAGCCGGATTAATCGGGGATGAAGGCGGTTTTGTTTCTTCAGAAAAAGATGAAGAAAAAAAGCTTGAATTGATTTTAAATGCAGTAGAAGAAACAGGTTATTCAGGAAAAGTTGAATTAGCAATAGACCCTGCTTCAACTGAATTCTACAAAAACGGAAAATACTTTTTAGGAAACAAAATTTTTAGTGCAGGAGAATTAGTTGACTTTTATTCAGAGCTAGCAGAAAAATTTAATATTTATTCAATTGAAGACGGAATGGCTGAAGAAGACTGGAAAGGCTGGAATGAATTAAATGAAGCGCTTGGAAACAAATATCAAATAGTCGGAGATGACCTGCTTGTAACCAACATTAAGTTCATTGAAAGGGCAATAAAAGAAAATTCATGCAATTCCTTATTATTAAAAGTCAATCAAATTGGCTCTGTATCTGAATCCATTGACTCTGCTTTGCTTGCATTCAAAAACAGCTGGACAGTAGTTGTTTCTCATAGAAGTGGAGAAACAGAAGATAGTTTTATTGCTGACTTGGTTGTTGGTTTAGGAACAGGCCAAAGCAAGTTTGGCGCTCCAGCCAGAAGCGACAGAAACGCAAAATACAATCAATTATTGAGAATTGAAGATTCAATGAAAAACTCAGTTTATGGAAAAAGATAATCAGAAATCTGAATCATATTCTGATTCAAAGTCCCGGTCAAGCCTGTCAAATTCTGCTTCAGGATAAGAAAAAAATTCTTCTTCTTTTTCTTCTTCTGCTTCTAATTCAAAAAACGGGATTTTACCGTTTTTTCTTTTAATAATAACTGGCTTTTCTTTTTTTTCTTCTTTAATTGATTTTTCTTTGATTTCATTTTCTGTTTTTTCAGCTTTCTTTTCTTTTTTTTCAGATTTACTGGTCTTTTTTTCAACTTTTTTAGTTTTCTTAGCTGTATCATTAGTTTTCTTTTTAGTTTCTTTTTTCTTGGTTTTTTTTTCTTTTTTCACAGTTTTAACCTTCTTTTTAGATTTAATTTTTTCCTTAATTAGTTTCTTTTTTTTCACTGTTTTCTTTTTAACTTTAGGCATGACTTTTTTATTTACCTTTTTTTTAGATTTTTCTATTTTCTTTTTTGCCATTCTTTCACCGTTGTGTTATATTTTTTCAGAAAAAATATTTAAAGCTATGTTTAATTAAGCTGAATTAAAGGTTTTTTTAGCCAAAAAAACAATAAAACAAACTGAATATATAGAATAAAACAAACACAATATAAAGATTTCACTATATAACTATATTGGGGGAATTTATATGCCTGTCGGAATTGTAAAACAAACTGTTGTATTGAACGAAAGAATGGAAGGACTAGACAAAAAACTTAGAGAGTTAGCAAACGAACAAATTAACCTTAATGTAAGATTAAGCAATTTAGAGAATGGTAAAAAGTATTAGAAGTTTGTCCAAAACTTTTTATCTCTTCTTTTTTCTTCTATTTCTTTTTGTATTTCTTCTTTAGATAATTTTTCTCTTTTTTTGCCTGTAGGAACCCTTTTTGCGTCTTCTTCTTCAGTGCAGTCTTCACATAAACCGCCTCTTAATTCATCTCTTTTATCACATTTTCTACATTTACCCATCATTTCAATCAGTATAAACTTAGATGCAAAGGGCTTAAATAAGTTTTTTATTTTCATCTTTTTTTAATTAAAGTTTTTTTATTCACTTTTCATGAGTTTTTTCATGTGATTAACTCTTTTTTGAATTAATTCTTTTGTTCCAATGTCTTTTCTGAAAAACACTTTGCCTTGCACTAAATTAACTGCGTTTTGAGCTTTTTTTTCTGCTTCAGTTAATGAGTTTCCTATTCCGACAAAAGCCATTGCCCTTGACCCAGTCATTAAATAATTCCCATTTTTTTCATCTATTGCGCCAAAAAAATGTTTTGCTTCTTTTGAGGGTTTGAATTCAATAAACTGGTTTTTTACTGAAGCAATTGGATAGCCTTCCGGCACAACATATTTGCATACAGTTGCCTTTGATTCAAACTCTAATTTAATTTTATTTAATGTTCCATTAATTACTGCTAAACAGACTTCAACAAAATCGTTTTTTAGTATTAGAAGAACATTCATTACTTCAGGGTCTCCAAACCTTGCATTAAATTCAATTACTTTTACTCCGTTTTTTGTTAAAATAAATCCTCCATAAAGAATTCCTGTGAATTCAATTCCTGTTTCTTTTTTTAAAGCTAAAACAGTTTTTTCGATTATTTTATGCGCTTCTTCAACATGTTTTTTTTCAAGAAATGGAAGCAAATGATTTTCACAGGAATAAGAACCCATTCCTCCAGTGTTTGGACCTAAATCGTTTTCAAAAGCCCTTTTATGGTCCTGCACTGGAATTGAATCTAATACAGTTTTTCCGTCACAAAAACTTTGAAGAGAAAATTCTTCTCCTTCAAGTTTTTCTTCTATTACAACTTTTCCTTTTTCCAGTATTTTGTCTGCATAACTTAATCCTTGTTCAATTGAATCAAAATGGTCTCCTTGAACATGAACTCCTTTTCCTCCGGTTAAACCATCCGGCTTAACCACAATTTTTTCTAAAGATTTTGCGTATTCCTGCATGCCTTTTTTTTCTGAAAACACTTTGAATTTTGGCAAACCATCAATTTTGTATTTTTGCATTAATTCTCTTGCAAAGCTTTTGCTTGATTCAATTCTTGCAACCTCTTTTTTCGGGCCAAAAGATTTTATTCCTGCTTTTTCTAATTCGTTTACTAATCCTTCTGCTAAAGGGTCATCTGGTGCAACAAAAGCAAAATCAGGCTGGATTTTTTTTGCATAATCAACTATAAAAGGAAAATCCATTACAGGATGAGCAATTAATTCTTTTGCTTTCTTTTTAACACCTGGATTTAATGAAGGCATTACTGCAAATAACTCTGGTTTGCTTGCACTTCTTATAATTGCTTCTGCAATGCAGTCAGTTCTTGCCGTACTTCCAATCAACAATATTTTCATTTTAAATTCCTTCTATAAATCAAATAAGAACAAATTAATTAAATTACTTAAGGTTGTGTCTTGTTCTTGCAGAAATTCTTCTTGCAATCCTTTTCTTTTTCTTTGCTTTTCTTGTATCAACTCTAATTTTTCTTTTTAGTTTTGTTTCCCATTCTTCGTAAGGCCAAGACATTTTTTTGCCAATTCCCATTTTAATTAATTGACTAAATCGTTTATCTGATGTGTCCCACCCGCGAATCGTTCTAATTGAAGGAAAAGTTCTTTTAACTCTTTGTCTAAAATGGTTTTCTAAAAATAATGCCAGTCCTTTACCTCCAAATATTTCTTCTCCTCTAGGAACTGACTCAAAGGGGTACAAATTCTCTAAAGTTAAAGTGTTATTTGCACGACTAAAATTTCCTTTAATATAACCAATTTCTTTTCCAAAAGGATTTGTTCCAAATTTTTGTTCAAATTTTTTTATTGCCTTTCTTATTTCTTGGGTGGAAATAAAATTTTTCCCAATTGTTCCTTGAGACATTAAAAAAGTTGCATAAACAACCCCTATTGGATCAACTTTGTATTGAATCCAAATTCCTGGAACTACTTTTTTTTCCATTTTAATCTATCCAAACAATGTTTTCTGTTTTTTTTCTAATCCCTTTATTTCTGCATGAGGATTGCTTATTTCATAATCCAGTTTACAGTATTCCAAACCATATTTTTCAAGTAATTCGCTTGTAGGTTTTCCAATTGATGGAGCACATAAAATGCCTCTTGTTTTTCTTCCTTTAATTGATTCAACCTGATGCATGTAACTATGCAACTGCCTAACAGAATTCAAGTCAGCTCTTCTTCTTTTAACTTCAATTACCACTAAGTTCTTGTCTTTATCTTCAGCCATAATATCTATTGTTCCTTTTCTCAGCATTTGTTCTTTATTTAACGGAATCAAACCTTTTTCTAATACACTTAAATCCTGCATTAATAAATCGCTTAACTCTCTTTCCGAACCAAATAATCTTAATTCTTTTTCTCCTTCAACGTCAAATGATTCAGCAAAATCAATTGAATAAAAATAGATATCAATTTTTTCTTTTGGTTTTCTTTTTGAAGCAGAAATAACTAAAGCATTTTTTTCTGAATCCAATACAACTGATGCCTGTGCGTTCATCATATAATTAATCGGTCTTAACTTTGTGTTTTGATGGATTGCAAAGCTTTTATCGCCTTTAACTAAAAGCATTCTTTTTCCTTTCGGAAGCTTGCTTCCTGCTCTGCCCTGATACTGTACAAAGCATTCTCCTATTACAATCAGCATTTTGCCTGAATCAATTCCTGTTTTAATTTTTTCTTGAGCATCGCTTAAATGGAAAGCCATGCAGATAAAGAGAAAGAAAAACAATAAAAAATGAATTAAATTTCAGTGATTTTTTTCGGCGCATTAGACAGTTTTTTGAATCCTTTTTTTGTAATTAAGTAATCGTCTTCAATTCTAATGCCTCCAAAACCTTTCTTGTAATAGCCTGGCTCAATAGTCAAAACCGTGTTTTCTTCCAGCAAGTTTTTTTCTCCAAAATTCTTTTTCGGAAAATCATGTGTTTCTAAACCCAAACCATGACCAATATCATGCATTAATTTTTGCCCAAGTTCTTTTTGAATGAATTCATCTGCTGATTTAAATGCAAGAGAATAATCTTTTTTTTCTCCTAGTTCATTTTCAGCCAGTTTTTTTGCTTCAGCAACTTTTTCATATAATTCACTGAATTTTTTTGGAGTTTTGCCTGAAAAAAACATTCGAGTTAAATCAGAGCAATAACCTTTGAATTTTACTCCAAAGTCTATGAGGATTAATTCAGTTTTCTTTATTTTTTTGTTTGAAGTGTTGTGGTGAGGTACACTGGAATTTGTTCCTGAAGCAACAATTAAAGGAAATGCTAATTCTTCTGCTCCAAACTTTTTTGCCTGAAACTCTAATTCAGAAGCAAGTTCTAGCTCTGTCATTCCAACTCTGAAAAAAGATTTTATTTTAGAAAAAGTTTTTTCTGTTATTTCACAGGCTTTTTTTATTCTGTTAATTTCTTCTTTTGTTTTAGTGCTTCTGATTTCATTTATTTCTTTTGATGCATCAACAAACTTTTTTCCTTTCAAAACTTTATTTAATTTTTTTAGGCTGTTAACAGGCATTGCATCCAGATTTAATCCAATTAATTTTCCTTTGGCTTCTTTTTTCAGAATTGAAATAAACTGCTTTGAGTTTTTGGCTGTTTTAACTAAATAGTTTTTTGATTGAGGGATTCCTGCGCCTTCTAAAGCTGAAGTAATAATTAAAGGCTTTATTCCTTTTCTTAAAATCAAGAAATTGTTTTCGTATTTTTCTCTTGATAATCCAGTAAAATAATAAAAATTTGGGTCAGAGTAATTGCTGTAATTTCTGATTATAATTGACTGTACTTTTGTTTTAAGAAAAAGCTGTTTTATTTTGTTTTTCATCTGAATCCATTTATTTTCTTTTTACCATTGGAAGCCCTGTTTTCTGGTTTTCGATTACAGTAAATTCTTCAGGTAAATCAATTGATTCTTCTTCTTTTTTAGAGAAAAAATATAATTTGCCTCTTGAATGCAAATGATAAGTTATTCCCCTGCTGTTTTTATGGCTGTACCCCATGATTCTCACCAATAGAAGTAATGCTAGAGCTTTTTTTAAAGGTTTCTTTGGTTTTTTTTAAAGGCAATGAATACATTAAAAGAAAAATTTAAGCAGTTAATTCTGAAAAACCAAAACAAAAATATTGGAGTATTGCATCACACTGATTCAGATGGAATTTGCGCCGGAGTTATTACTGCAAAAGCATTAGAAAGAATTAATGGAAAGCTTCCAATGCTTTTTCATCAGAACCCAGGACAAATTACTTTACAGGAAAAAACTGTTGAAAAACTTAAAAGAAAAAAAATTGATTTTCTTATTTCAGTTGATTTAAGCCTTGACCAGAATCCTGAACCAGTTTTTGAATTAGAAGAGTTTTCTGAAATTCTCATATTAGACCATCATAAAAAATATAATAATTTGAATTCAAAAAAAACTTTAATGATTAAAAGCGAGGACTTAACAGGAGAAGAAGGAAGCAAATATCCTGCATCAAAACTTTGCTTTGACTTGTTTTCTGATTTAACTGAATTAAATGACTTGGATTGGGTTGCAGCAATTGGTTTAACAGGAGACAATGCTTATTCTGAATGGAAAGATTTTGTTGACTCAGTTTTAGACAAGTATGACCCTAACAGAAAAAGACTGGAAAAAAACATTTTAGTTAAAGTGACTGAATTAATTGACTCAATTGAAGTAATTGACTCACATAAAATAACTGATTTAGTTAATGTTTTTTTGACTGCAAAAAAACCACAGAATTTAATGAAACAAGATTTACTGAATGATTTAGAGGAATTAGAAAATGAATTAAATAAATGGATTGAATTATTTAAAGAAAACAAAGAAGTTTTTCCTGAAAAAGAATTAGTGTATTTTGAAATCAAACCAGAGCATTCAATCAAATCAGTTTTAATTAACAGGCTTTCAGAAACAATTCCAAATAAAACTCTTGTAATAGTTCAGGACTTTGAAGGAGAACATGTTTATTTTAGTGCAAGAAGACAGGACTTTAAAGTCAAAGTAAATGATTTACTGGAAAAATGCGTTAAAGGCTTTCCTGATTCAGGTGCAGGAGGACATATTCCTGCTGCAGCCGGAAAAATCCCAAGAGAATACTTAAAAGAGTTCAAGAAAAAATTAATTGAAAACTGTGAGAAAGGAAAATAAACGTTTCGCCGTCGCGGTTTCGCCCGCGAGAGACGAGGCACTGCATAAAGCTGGACTGCAATAGAAATAATAAAAATTAACAAAAAATTTAATTAAAAAATAAGTAAAAGAAAAATCAGAAAAGAAATTATGTCATTCCTTTCATTTCTGCGTTGATTTGAGTTACTTTAGTTATTTTTTCCTGTAAGGACTGCATTTCAGATTTTAATTTAGTTTTTTTTGTATTTAAATGAGATTCTCTTTCAACTAACTTAGAGATTTTATCTCTTAACTGGTTTTCTTCGTTTTGAGTGTCATTAAAATCCAATGCCAATAAATACAAATCTCTTTCCATGCCTTTTTTTTGTCCCTGCAATGCACCTAACTGTTGTTCTATTTCTTTCAAAGCTGAAGACAAAAATTCCGCACTAGTTTTCGCTGGAGCAGTTTTTTTAACTGTTCTTTTTTTTGCTGTGGTTTTTTTTACTGTCTTCTTTTTTGAGGTTTTTTTTACTTTCTTTTTTGGCATTGGTTCACCCCTAATTTATTTTTTTGACTGATAAAATATATTTATTCTCTTTTATAAAGCTTTCTTTTTTTAGTCAGATTTTGCTCATTTTTTCCTTTATTTGCCTTTTTCCTTCGTTAAAAGCTTTCTCGCTTATTACCCCTAATTCAAAGGATTTTTGAAGCAAATCAAGTTTTCTTTCTAAACTCATTTTTTCTTTTTGTTTTTCCAGTTCATGCACTTTCTGTTTTTGTTCTTTAATTGCTTTTTCTTTTTTATCCTGTTTTTTTAGCTTGATTTCTTTTTCTGTTTTATTTTGTTTTTTTGAGTCATATTCTTTTTCTATCTGAAGATTTTTTCTTGTTTCCATTGAAATCTTTTTTGCTTCTTCTTTAATCATATCTGAAATGCTTTTCTTTAATGATTTTACATCTATTGCCTGCTTTTCTGTTGGGACATTAACCACTTCTTTTGCAGTTTTTTTGATTTCAATTCCCTGCATTTTTCTTCCAAGGAATTTTTCTAATTCAATTCTTTGGTCCATTAATCCTTCAACTCTGACTCCAATATCATCAGGGGTTTCCTCTGAAATATTAATAAAAAATCCCTGCATATGCCTTGCTTTAAGTATTCCAATAAACTTCTGGAAGAATTCAACTAATTCTTCTTTGGATAAAAATAAAGTTAAATTTGAAACTGAATCAAAAACAAAAATGTCTGCTCCAAAATCTTTTACTGCAAAACTAATTAAGTTTTTTAATGCATTTACATCCCATTGAGGCTGAAAAACTTTTACGTTATTCAGAGGAACATCAGAGTTTATTCCGCTTAAAACAAGCATATTAGCTGAATTAATTTTTTGCTTGCTTAATTCATTCAAAACTTTTTCTCCTTGTCTTGAAAGAGAAACAATGCATACTTTTGCTTTGCCAAATTTAATTGACTTCATTATTTCCGGCAGGCAAGAAGAATAATGAGATGCTTTTACATCAATCATCTGGAAAGAATTTGACTCTGTTTGAGGAAACTCTGTTTCAAGTTTTTCAATTAATTCATTTGCCATTTAAATCACTTAATCATTCCTTCAGGAGCAAAAAACTTCATTTCTCCTTTAATGTCTGTTCCACCTACAGTTAAACTTAATTCAAATAATCTTCCTTTTCCTATAAGGTTTCCTGCAACAAACTCGTTTTCAAATCCGCTGAAAGAAAACGCCACGTCAATCTGAGTTAATTGAGTAACTGAATTAGTGACAGAATTCAGTGAATTAACGCATGCTTTAAATAAATTTGATGAAACAACTTTTAGTGCATTAATTTCTTTTGAAGACAATAATTTTGTTGTACCAAATTGTGCTCCTTTAATTAAGTCAACCATCATCATTGCATTTAATTTATTAAAAATTATTACTGCTTTTATTTTGTTTGAATCAGCTTTCAATTCAGAGAAAACAAATACTTTTGATTCATTAGTGTTTGGCTTTATTTCTGAAAGTTTTTCTGCGTTAACAAATGAAATGCTTTTAACCTTTAAATCTATTTCATTGAATATCTGACTTAAGTTTAAGTCCATTGCCTGGCTGATTTTTTTGGCTAAATCTTGTTCTTCCATAATGCTCTTTAAATAAATGAGTTTTGGTCTTAAAAAAGTTTGCCTCTTCTAATGCTTTTTAATTACTTTCAGCTTAAATTAAAGTGATTAAATGAAGAAAAAGCAGAGAAAAGAGTTTTCCAATAAAAGAGACTTAATTTCTTTAGAAGACAGAATAAATAAAAGCAATAAAATAAAAGAATTGTTTTTTTCTTTAAAGGAAGTCTGGAAAGCACAAAACATTATGGTTTATCTTTCATTTAAATCTGAAGTGCGTACAAGAGAAATAATTCTTGATTTATTGATGAGAAAAAAAAAGGTTATTGTTCCTATAACTGATTTCAAGAAAACAATAATTCATTTAAGCGAGTTAAAGGATTTTAATAAAGAACTTGTTTCAAACAAGCTTGGAATTTTTCAGCCGTCAAAAGAATTTGTTAGGCCGTTCAACAAAAAAGACTTGGATTTAATTGTTGTTCCAGGAATTGCTTTTGATGACAAAGGAAATCGTTTAGGCTTTGGCAAAGGCTTTTATGACAAGTTTTTGAAAGGAGTTTCAAAAAAAGTTCCTGTTATTGCTTTAGCTTTTTCTGACCAAATCAGCAAAAAGATTTCTTCAGAAAAACATGATATTCCAATGCAAAAAATCGTTACAGAAAAAGAAGTAATTGAATGCAAATGAAAATTCGCTAATGTTTTAGAATTTTTCTTATTAGTTGGCTGGATTAATAATTGAATTTTCTTTCATATCTTTTGTGTTTATGCCATTCAAGAATCAGGCTGATTACTTTTATTTCTCCTGCATCAACAACTGAATAAATTAATCTCCATGCACTTGGAAGATTGTATTTCCAGCAATTGTCAATCTCATATTTTTTAATATATTCTTTTGGAATCAATTTTTTTGGAATCTGTATCCCGCAAAATGCATTTTTTTCTAAATCATCCAATGCCTTGTTAATGAACTTGAAAAGGTTTTGATCTTCAGTAGTTGAATTCTTTAAATCCTCTAAAGATTTTTTTAGTTTTGAGTCAGCATACCTTACAATTGATTCTTTTTTCATCTGCCCAAATCCTTTCTGATAATATATTTCCTGAAAAGTTTTGGATTGTAAATCCATGCAATTTTTCCTTGTCTGTCAACAGCTATTTTTCCTGAATCAATCAAATAATCAAAAGCAGTGCAATACGTCTGGTACATCATCTTTTTAGGCAGGTTTTCCCAGAGTTTTCTTTTTTTAAATTCTCCTGAATTCTCTTTAATAAACTTTTCAACCATTAACACAGTATCAAGTCTGGGATAACGAATAAGTTGCATTGTTTCAGTTTTCATAAAAAAACACCTTTTCTTGTTATATCAATTAATATAACAACTATTTTTAATTATTTGCTTGGCTGAATATAACTGAATTTATTTATTCAACTAAACAAACCTTTTAAATCAAATCATAAGTCAATTGACGAACAAACAAATTTTTGAATCTTTTCATTAATATTTTAAATCCCTTAACAGCCAAAACAAAGAACATGGTTCAATTTGAAGCATAAATGGTACATATTTAAATCATTTGAACCATTTTTTTATTGGTGGTTTAATGAATGTAGTGTTAAGGGGTAAAAGCAAGGAAATAGTGGAAACAATGGTTGAAGAAGGGTATGCTAATTCTCAGTCTGAAGCAATCAGGCTGGCTGTAATTGATTTTGGCCAAAAGCATTTAAGTGAAGTGGAATTAGTTAACAGAAAGCTTGATAAATTGAATAAAGAAATTGAAGAAGGCAAAAGTAAGCTGTTAACCCCAAAACAAGCCTTGGGAAAGTATACAAAATTTTTGAAGTAGATAAAATGTATAAAGCAACTTTTCACAAAAGCTGGCCTGAATTCTTTGACACATTAGACAACACAATAAAAGAACGTGTTACAAAAAAAATACAGAAAATACTTGAATACCCAAAAAAAGGCATCTTGCAGGCGGAGCCAAATATTTTGTTGATGAAGTAAGCCAATACAGAATTTTGTATATGGTTTTTGAAGAAAAACAAGAAGTAAGATTTTTTTTTGTTGGAAACCACAAACAATACGAAAAATGGTTTAACCAGTTTTTCTGATAAATTAATTAAACAACAAATATTCCAGAAATTTTTCCATATTGTTTTAAATCCTTTAATCAAAGATTTTTTATGGAAGAAAAAATTAATGCAATTCAGGTTTCTGGCTTAACAAAAGAATACAATGGCTTAAAAGCAGTTGATTCAGTTAACCTAATAGTTGAACAAGGAATTATTTTTGGTTTGCTTGGCCCAAACGGAGCAGGAAAAACCACTTTGATTTCAATGCTTGTAACAATGAGAAAGCCTTCTTCTGGAAACGCTTTAGTTAATTCTTTTGATGTTTCAAAACAAGCAGGAAACGTTAGAAAAAGCATTGGAATAGTCTTTCAGGACCCTTCTTTAGATGAAGAAATGACTGCAAAAGAAAATTTGGAGTTGCATGCTTCAATGTATGCTGTCCCAAAAAACGCTGCAAAAGAAAGAATTGAAGAACTAATTAAAATTGTTGGCTTGGAAAGCCATCTTAATTCAATGATTAAAACTTTTTCTGGTGGAATGAAGCGAAGATTAGAGATTGCTCGTGGTTTAATTCATCATCCTAAAATATTGTTTTTGGATGAACCAACTATTGGTTTGGATCCTCAAACTCGTGCAGGAATCTGGGATTACGTTAAAAAACTTAACAAGGAAAAAAAGATTACTGTTGTTTTGACAACCCATTACATGGATGAAGCCGACCAAGTCTGCAGTAAAATTGCTATTATTGATCACGGTAAAATCATTGCAGTTGATTCTCCTGAAAACTTAAAGAATGGTTTAGGTGGAGACGTGATTTCAATTAAATGCTCTGATTCAGGTAAATGCATTAAGCAGTTATCTGATTTAAAGTGGGTTAAGTCTGTTGTTGCTCATGATGGTTTAATTGATATTAGAGTTGAAAAAGGTGAAGAAAAGATTCCTAAAATTCTTTTGTTAATGGAAAAAAATAATGTTTTGGTTGATTCAGTTAGTTTAAGAAAGCCTTCTTTGGATGATGTTTTTTTGCATTTTACCGGCAAAACTATTCGTGAACATGAAGTTAATCCTAAAGATGCAATGCGAATGAGGAGAAGAGCTTGGGGGCATGGAAGATGAATAATGAAGTTAATGCTGTTTTTGCTTTATGGAAAAGAGAATTAATTAGGTTTTTTCGTTCTAAAAGCCGTTTAGTGGGCAGTCTTGCAATGCCATTGTTTTTTTTGGCTATTCTTGGAACTGGATTAAATAATGCTTTTGCTCTTCCAATGGGAGAAAATTATTTGCAGTTTATTGCTCCAGGCATTATTGGAATGGTTTTAATGTTTGGTTCAATGTTTTCCGGAATAATTGTGTTAATGGACAGGCAATTTGGTTTTTTGAAAGAAACTTTGGTTGCACCTGTTTCAAGGCTTTCAATTGTAGTTGGAAAAGCTCTTGGGGGAGCAACCACTGCAATTATTCAGGGAATAATTATTTTGGTTATAGCTGTTTTACTTGGAGCCGAAGTTCAAATCCTTAATTTTTTTGTTTTGATTTTTTTCATGTTATTGATTTCTGTGATGTTTGTTTCTCTTGGAATAGCTATTGCTTCAATGCTTGATGACATGCATGGCTTTCAGTTAATCATGAATTTTTTGATTATGCCATTGTTTTTTTTGTCTGGAGCATTATTTCCTTTAAGTTCTGCTCCAGATTTACTTCGAACTGCATCAATGCTTGACCCTCTCACTTATGGAGTAAACGGTCTCAGATTTCTTTTAACAGGCCATTCAGACATTGACTTCACTTTCTGCCTAATCGTCTTATCAGCTTTCACTGCAGTCTTTATTTCTCTTGCAATCTATTTGTTTAACAGAATAGAAGAATGAACTTTGCCTGAAACCGAAAACATAAAACACTGCTTTAAACTAAACAATAGTTAGTTGAATTAACTAAA
>Ga0210050_1002536_pt1 | contig 17404 bp, 23 predicted proteins | sample CryGey132114_all_FD_185463 | JGI IMG/M metagenome (GOLD analysis project Ga0210050, IMG submission 185463) | Groundwater microbial communities from aquifer - Crystal Geyser CG22_combo_CG10-13_8/21/14_all (SPAdes) (version 2) | ecosystem: Environmental > Aquatic > Deep subsurface > Groundwater ...
TCTGTCTCGGAGTGTCCAGCTCTCCATAGAGCTTCAATTCGGTCGCGAGCCCTAAAGTCCAAATGTTTAAATGAATTTCTCATATATTTTCATTCTATATGAGTTGCATTTCAAACAAGAATTTTCATGTACTGGGTTTCTGTGAGGTTTTGGTGAACATATAACTCTAACCAACCTCACGGAGGGTATTATGGCTAAGAAGAACGCCAACGAAGGATCGGTGTATAAAGATGGAAACATCGAAATACGCCGCAACCACTGCAAAGAGCTCTTCATTAAAGACGTAAAGTCTGGTGTGGAGATCAGGCTATCAAGCCACCTCGGAGGTCGAGGTCTTGAGTTTACAAACTGGGGCGGAACGCCCTCGCGAGTAACTCCCGTCCGAATTGCCAACGGCATCGGATGGGCGGTGGTACCTTCAACCCGTTGACCCAAACCCGCCATGTCTCCGGACCTCTGGCGGGTTTTTATTTTTACTTTAAAAAACTTTCATTTCATTTTATTATTTCAAGCAACTTTTTCTTTGGATTTTGGGTTGTGGTATAATCAGAGCATAAAATATAATAATTAAAATGAGATATTCACTAATAATAAATATTCTATTAGTTTTGCTACTAATCCTTGTTGGGGTTTTTATTTTTAATATTCCGAGAGAAGAAAAGATTCCAAAACAAGATTTTTATATTGGATCAATCAATGTTGATGTTTCTTTTGAGGAAGGTTCTTATGAATATTCAGGAATCATATCTTTACCGACTCCATGCTATTCACTTACAACAGAAGCAATAGTTAGAGAGTCTTATCCAGAACAAGTAACTCTATTGTTTGCCACAGAGGATAATAGTAATGGAGGAATGTGCGCAGAGGTGATAAAGGATGTACCATTTAGGATTATTTTTGATGCAAGTGAAGATGCAATAATAAATGCTGTTTTTAATGGACATGATATAGATATTATAAATAATAAAGAACTAATTGCTGATGATGTTGTTGCAAGTACGACAGAAGAATTTGTAAATTAAACATTTTTAACGGGATGGATAAACTTTTAATAAAAAAAGCAGATGGTACCACGGAGGTGTTTAAGGAGGAAAAATTGAGAAATTCTCTAAAGCGTTCTGGTGCAACAGATAAACAAATAGAAGAGGTTGTATCTCATGTGACTGCCGAAATACATACGGATGTGACTTCAGACGAGGTGTTTAAACACGCGTTTGAAGTCTTAAACAAAATAGGCGGTTCTGTTGCCGCAAAGTATTCTCTTAGAAGAGCAATATCACAACTTGGGCCAAGTGGATTTCCATTCGAGCAATTTATGTCTCGGGTTTTTAATGAGCTAGGATATAGATCACACAGTGGAGTGATTGTGAATGGGAAATGCGCTGAACATGAGATAGATGTGGTAGCAGAAAATGATCAAGAGGTAATATTTATGGAATTAAAATTTCATAATAATTTTGGACTTAAGTCTGATATGAAAGTCGCACTTTATGTACAAGCAAGACATAATGATTTGAAAAAAAATAATTTTGGTCATTATGCTGATGCTGGTAAAAAAAGTGAGTTTTGGCTTGTAACAAATACAAAGTTCACCAGTAATTCAATAAAATATGCAAAATGTGCTGGATTAAAAATGATAGGATGGTCTTATCCAAGCAAAGGCAATCTTCAGGAAATAATAGAAAGCAGTGGTTTGCAGCCCATCACATGTCTTACCACACTTACTACAGATGAAAAGAGTTATTTTTTGAATAAAAATATTGTTTTGTGTAAAACCTTACAAGAAAAAGAACATCTTTTGATAGAGGCCGGTCTTGATAAAAATAGAGTAGAAAATACATTGACAGAAATTAAAGGTTTGTCTGATTTGGGATAAAAATAGTCAAAAAATATAGATTGTATTGTAAAAAAGCACCCAAAAGGTGTTTTTTGTGTTAAAAAATCTAAAATTCTAGACTTTTTTATGTAGATGCTGATATACTGAACACGGAATAATCTTTTTTCGATCAAAAATCGAGACTGAGGTTTAAAGCCTCTTATTATTCACTTATTAGCAATGTATGAACAACATACTTCTTAAATCCGGAGAAGACATAAACAGTGCGCAGGAAGAATTCAACGCAATGACTAAGTCTTTAAAAAAGGATAAAAAAACAAATAAAAAAAATATGGATAATTCAAATAACGATTCAAAGAAAGTTTATATAGTCGGTGTGTTATGTTTATTAATAGGTTTTGGTGTTGGTTATCTCGTCTTTGCAGATAAGTCTGATTCTGGTGAGCTAGAAAATAATGATTCAGACACAACAGAAGTAACAGACGCAACAAATAATGATTCTTCATCAAGTTCAAACACGACAGTTGTTGTAGACCCTGTTGTTGTTACTGCTACATCTATAACAGCTGAAGATCAAAATTTTGGTGATACTGTTGTTGTAAAAAGTTTAAATTTGAGCACAACGGCATGGGTGGTAGTGTATGAAGATAATGGTGGTGTTCCTGGAAGTATTTTGGGGGCACATATATATGATGCCGGAGAGGTGGCAAATGCAACAATTTCATTACTAAGAGGCACCAATGCAGATGCGGTTTATTATGTCAAGGTTCATGGAGACAATGGGGACAGGGCTTTTGATTACAAGGCAGACGTTCCTGCTGTAGATGAAAACGGTTCTGAAATTATGGCAACATTTAGAACGTGGAGTGGAACACCTAGATAATAAAATTTTTAAAGTCTAAAAAAAATCACCACGACCCTAAAAAGTCCTGGTGATTTTTTTGTGGATTTCTTTTACACAAGTATTTTTTAGATAATATATAATAGATGTTATGGATTCATTTTTTTTATCTTATAATTACGAACCAATATTGCAGTTGATAATTGCTCTCGTTTTAGGCTCTTTGATAGGTATAGAAAGAAGCATTGCTGGAAAAACTGCCGGAATGAGGACATTTGCTCTCGTCTCATTAGGCGCAACTTTGTTTGTTATTATAGCCAGAATACTAACATCAAACTATTTAGGACCAAATGACGCTGATGCAATACTAAGAGTTGTCGCATCTATTGTTTCAGGTATTGGTTTTATAGGTGCTGGTTTGATTATTTTTGGAAATCAAGAAGTGCGTGGGCTCACAACAGCCGCAGGCCTTTGGGTATCCGCTGCTATAGGTGTCGCTGTTGGTATGGGGTTTTATATTATATCTACAGTTGCTGTCTTACTCACGCTGTTTACCCTAAGAGTTTTATATAGTTTTGAAGAAAAAGCAAAAGAGTTTACTCATGTTAAAGATAATCAAATAAAATAATTTTAAAATATAGACCCGCGACTCTTTTGGAGTCGCGGGTCTATTTTCTAACCACAAAGTAAATTGTGATCATGCTTGTGGTTCCATCGCATATCGCTGATCAGTATAAAAATACTTACGAATCCGGCAAGTATATAGCCAAAGATGACGACGCTTTTGAAGTCATCTGGCAGACTGAATAACTGTAATATAAGATATGCCAGACCGAACCAAACTACATAACAAAGTATAAAAGGAAAGAGAAACCATTTGATAAACTTCCAAAGTCTATGCATCATGGTCGCGCCCGTGTTTTGTGAACATTTCGTATCGAGAATACACCCATATTATTAAAAAGCCAATATTTTTATATTGTATTCTGTATACAAAATACTATATACTAAGTGCAACTATGGCGTTTTATAACCCTAAAAGAAGTAAGTCTTGGAACTATGGAGGTGATAAGTGGCGCCTTTCTAGATCGAAGATAGATTTATTTTTGGAGTGTCAAAAGTGTTTCTATTTAGATAATAAACTTGGTACCAAAAGGCCACCAGGGTTTCCTTTTAATCTCAATAGTGCAGTTGATGCACTTCTAAAAAAAGAATTTGATATACATCGTAGAGCACAAACACCACACCCCCTTATGGTTAAGTTTGGAATTGATGCTGTGCCATTTGAGCATAAAGATATCGATACTTGGAGAGAAAATTTTGAAGGAGTGGAAGCTTTTTATGAAGAAGGTGGTTTTTATGTGTCTGGTGCAGTAGATGATGTCTGGGTCAACACGTCTGGTGAGCTTCATGTTGTGGATTACAAATCTACATCAAAAGACGAAGAGGTGACGCTTGATGCCGAGTGGCAAAACGGATACAAAAGACAAATGGAAGTCTATCAGTGGCTTCTTCGCAAAAACGGATTTAAGGTTTCGAATATGGGATACTTTGTTTATGCTAACGCAAGAAAAGACAAAGATACTTTTGAGGGTAAGCTTGAGTTTAGAATGAAAATAATTCCATATGATGGAGACGATAGTTGGGTAGATGGCGCGATTCGCGACGCAAAAGAGTGTTTGGGCAGAAATACCATTCCTGGATCTTCAAACACTTGCGAGTATTGTGCGTATAGAGATGCGATTACAGATTCAGAGCGAGATATAACTGGGTCTGAAAAACAAAATAAGGATGTTGATAGAAGAACATTGTTTTAGTTTAATTTTAAATTTAAAATTTCAAATTTTGAATAAATGTCGAATGAACTAATTTAAAATTAAAATATTTAAAATTGAATCAAAATTTAAAATTCAAAATTTTAAATTGAGCACTGATTAAGGTTTATATTACTCATTATGATTAATTTTAAAGATAAGGTTATAAAAGTTGTTAAAGATATTCCAAAAGGGCAGACTCTTTCATATAAAGAAGTTGCGACACGTGCCGGTAATCCAAACGCATATAGAGCTGTGGGAACTATTATGAGCAGAAACGCAGATAATAATGTGCCGTGTCATAGGGTGATTAAATCTGATGGTAGTTTGGGTAAATACAATGGACTTAGGGGTGACAAGAAAAGACTTTTAGCTTTAGAGAAAAATGGAAAATAAGATATATAAAATGAGTGAGATAGAAAAGGAACTTGTTGCTCTGGAAAAATCCCCTTTATATAGATATCGTGTTAAGAATAATTATCAGGTTGTGATTGGTGAGGGAGATTTAAATTCAAAAATTGTTTTTATTGGCGAGGCTTCGGGAAAGAAAGAGGCAGAAACGGGAAAGCCTTTTTGTGGCGCATCTGGTAAGGTTCTTGATGAATTGCTTACCCACATCGGTTTAGCTCGTGAGTCTGTATACATTACAAATATTATAAAAGATAGACCACCTGAAAATAGAGACCCGCGCCCTGAAGAAATTGAGCTTTATACTCCATTTTTACTCAGACAGATAGAAATAATACAACCCAAAGTGATAGCGACTCTTGGTAGATACGCCATGGACTTTATTATGCGCCAATATGGGTTGGAGTTTGAGATTCTTCCAATATCACAAGCGCACGGTAAAAAGTTTATTTCAAAGACAAAATGGGGAGATTTGTATATAATACCTCTTTACCACCCAGCCGTTGCTGTATACAACAGAAACAAGCTGGATGAATTAAAGAAAGATTTTAAAATTTTAAAAAAAGTAATTATATGAAAAAACCAGTAAGAAAAGTATTAGATAATGGAATGAGAATAGTGGTTGTACCAATGCCCGGAAGCCCCACTGTTACTACTGTGGCTTTTGTGGAGGCTGGATCAAAATACGAGACAAAAGAAATAAACGGAATATCTCATTTTCTTGAGCATATGTTTTTTAAGGGTACTGAAAAAAGAAAGAAATCTATTGATATAAGTGGAGAATTGGATGGTATAGGGGCTCTTTCAAATGCTTTCACAGGTAATGAGTATACTGGTTATTATGCAAAGGCGCGCGCAAAGTATTTTACAAGAATAGCTGATGTCATATCAGACATGTTTTTGAATTCAAAATTTCCAAAAGAGGAGATTGAGAAAGAGCGTGGCGTAATAATGGCAGAAATAGACATGTATGAAGATCTACCACAGTTTAATGTTGAAGAGGTTTTGGATAATCTAATGTATGGTGATCAACCTGCGGGATGGAGTATTGCCGGACCAAAGGAAAATATAAAAAAGATTTCCCAAGAAGATTTTTTTGAATATAGAAAAAAACACTATGTTGCAGAAAAAACGGCTATTGTGGTAGCGGGCGATGTGAATCCAAAAGATGTTTTCAAAGAAATAGAAAAGAAATTTGAAAATGTTTCTACATCAAAAGGTTTAAAAAAATTAAAAGTAAAAGAAAGTCAAACAACCAAACAAGTATTATTAAAACACAAAACAACAGATCAGACGCATGTTGCTATTGGATTTAGAAGTTTTAAGGTTGGACATAAAGATAATGTAAAAATAAAAGTTCTTGCTGATGTGCTTGGAGGCAGTATGAGTGCACGTTTATTCCAAAGACTTAGGGAAGAAATGGGTGTTGCATATTATGTTCGTTCATCAAATAATTCTCAGTCTGACGTTGGTGTATTTTCTATAAAAACAGGGGTTGATTCAAAACGAATAGACGAAGTATTAAATGCCTTAGGTGAGGAGATTTTAAAATTAAAAAATGAATTGGTGGAAGAAAAAGAATTGAAAAAATCAAAAGAGCATATGATTGGAATGCTTGGTATGGCACTTGAGGCGTCTGACGATGTCGCAATGTGGGTTGGTAGTAAAGAGATATTACATCAAGAGCTTATTACACCAGATATTCTTATAAAAGAAATACAAAAAGTCACAGCAAAAGATATACAAAAAATGGCGCAAACAATTTTTCAAGAAAAAGGAATGAATCTTGCAATAATTGGTCCACACAAAGACGGCAAGGAGTTGCTGAAACATTTGAAGGTGTAGTGTAAAATAGAATCATGAAATCCGAAGAAATCAGACAAAAATTTCTAAAATATTTTGAAGCAAATGGGCATACAATAATCCCGTCAGCATCACTTGTACCGCAAGACAATTCCTCTTCACTTTTTACTATTGCTGGTATGCAACCTCTGACGCAATACTTTTTGGGTTCTAAACATCCTGCTGGGGTACGTCTAGTAAATAGCCAAAAATGTGTCAGGACAAACGATATAGATGAAGTAGGCGACAAAACCCATCTTACTTTTTTTGAGATGTTTGGTATATGGTCACTCGGTGATTACTTCAAAGAACAATCCATAAAACAAAGCTTTGATTTTATAACATCAAAAGATCATTTAGGATTAGACCCATCAAGACTATACGCAACTGTATTTGCTGGAGACCCAGAGCTGGCTCCTAGAGACAATGAATCTTTCGAAATATGGAAGTCTGTTGGTATGCCAGAAGGCAGGATATATTTCTTGGGAGCAAAAGATAATTGGTGGAGTGCTGGAGACAATGGTCCTTGTGGTCCTGATACAGAAATTTTTTATGATATTACAGAAGAAGGAATTGGTGACTTGAGTCACGAAGAATTTGTGAAAGCAACAGACAATCAAAAGATAGTTGAGATATGGAACAACGTATTCATGGAGTATCTAAAGAAAGACGGAAAGGTTGTTGGGAAGCTTGAAAAACAAAACGTAGATACTGGAGCTGGATTTGAAAGACTAACCACCGTATTACAAAAAGCAGATAGTATTTTTGATACTGATTTATTTTCTGGTCTTATGGCGGAGGCTAGCAAATTTACAAGCAATACAAGATCACAGAGAATAATCTCTGACCATTTTAGATCAGCCGTGTTTATGATTTCTGACGGGATTGTTCCATCTAATACAGACAGGGGATATATTTTGAGAAGATTGCTTAGGAGAGCTGTAACAAAGACAGATAAAAAGAAGATAGAAGTAGCAGAAATAGATTCAATGGTAGAAGTCGTGGTGAATAAATATGAATATGCATATCCAAACCTAAAGACAGAAGAAGAAAATATAAAAAAAGTAATCAAAGAGGAGTTGGAAAAATTTGAACTCACAATAGAAAAAGGTTTCAAAGAGTTTGAAAAGATGAAATCAAAGGGTGTAGACGGGAAAGAGGCTTTTGTACTATTTTCTACATATGGATTCCCTTTAGAGCTTACTCTTGAGTTGGCAAAAGATGAAGGGATTGAAGTAGATGTGAATGCATTTTATGAAGAAGAGAAAAAACACCAAGAAGCATCGCGAACAGCATCTGCTGGAATGTTTAAGGGTGGTCTGCAGGATCACAGCGAAATGAGCGTGAAGTATCACACAGCCACGCACCTACTTCTTGCAGCGCTTCGAGAAATACTTGGCGCGCATGTAGAGCAAAGGGGTAGCAATATTAATGACGAAAGACTTCGTTTAGACTTTTCACATGGTGAAAAAATGACAGACGAAGAAAAACAAAGAGTAGAAGACTGGGTCAATGGTGCTGTTATGAAAGACCTTGGTGTTTCTTGGAGTGAGGTGTCTGTGAAAGAGGCAAAAGAAAATGGAGCTGTTGGAATCTTTGAAGATAAATATGGTGATACTGTGAAAGTCTACTCTGTTGGAGAAGGCGATAACGTGGTAAGTATGGAGATTTGCGGCGGTCCACACGTAGAGCGAACAGGGGATATGGGTAAGTTTAAAATATTGAAAGAAGAGGCGGTATCGCAAGGGGTGAGGAGGATAAAGGCGGTGTTGGAGTAGAAAGTCTACCTGCCTATACCTATCGTCTACCTGCCGGTAGGCAGGGCAGACAGGTGCCGGCAGGTAGGTAAAGTCCATAAAGCTTGCCCGCCTTTGGCGGGTTTATAAAGTACGTAAAGTTTAAATATTAAAAAACTGCTTATTTAGGCGGTTTTTTAAAAAAATTCGGGGGTTAAACCCCCGATTTTTTATGCGGTTTTTGGTTTTTATATTTTTAAGTTGATATATTTTCTATAAAGCTGTAATGTGGTTCAGGATTTTGAACACTAAAAAACGAGGCACGGTATGGAAAAGGTAATAACTCCAGAGCAGGTTGCTATATGGATGGATAATAATCTTGAATCAAAAGATAATCCTGGAAAATACACATTTAAACTAATGCAGTATAGCTCTGCATATACCTCTTATAGATTTTGGACAAGGATCCAATATATTCTAACAATACCGTTGATTCTAGCCACTCTTGTATTTCTTATATTGGTTGCGAGTTTATTATTAAGTGAAGTAGATTTATCTAGCACCGGAGTTTTTTGGAAATTTAGTCTTTCGTTAGTCATCTCTTTATTTGGTGGTGTGTTTTTTTCTAAGCAGGTAGAGTTTGCTGGTAATAATGCGTATTCGAAATACTTAGAATTGCAGGATTTGAAAAATGAAATTCAATCAACGGTGCTTTATCGTGGTACTGTAATGAGATAATCGATACCGTAGGCCGGCGCACAGATGTTTGTGCGCCGGCCTTTTCTTTTTTTATAAAAATAAAAACATTCACAAAAATATCATGTTATATAGACAATTACAGATTTTGGAAGTATTATCCATAAGGAAAACAAACACACCACGGAGGTGCTATTATGAGTCCTTTGGATCGCGAGTTCTACCTAAATCAAGAGAAGCGAGTTAGTGGAAATATAGCATATTACACAAATAAAGGTCTCTGGGCTTGTGTATATGCTTTCTCTTTCTTGTGTATGCTTGCAATGCTTTTGGGATGGGCTGAACAAATTTACTATGTTAAATTCATAGAAATAATACTTCTTGTTGCTTGTTGCGCATCTCTATTTTTTGCTTTTCGTTGTATTTGGTTTTCATATAACGCAAATAAAGAATTGACCGAGATTAAGCAAGAGCTCGGAAGACTGTCGTCGTGAATTAAGCATTATTGTTGTTTGTGTAGTGGCCGGCAAGTTCCAACTTGCCGGCCCTTTCTTATTCACAATTCTTAATTCTTAATTCTTAATTCTGAATATATTTTGCTATAATTAAGCCACGATGTTCTCGTGGCTTTTTTCTAATAAAAAAAATAAAAAAGAGTTATCTATCATTTTTGATATCGGTAGTGGTAGTGTTGGTGCTGCTCTTGTGGAGCTTTCCTATTTTAATAAACCGACTATTTTATATTCAACAAGGAAAGATATTGCATTTAAAGAGGAAGTAAATCCAGACAAATTATTATCATCTATGAAAATTGCAATGGAGTCTGTTGCTCTGAATGTGCAAAAAATTGGTTTTAAAAATGAAGCGCTAGTACGCCTCAAAAACAAAGATATAGGCACAATATATTGTGTATTTTCTTCTCCTTGGTATTTAGCTCAACCCAAAAAAATTACTCAAACGTATAAAGACAAAAAGAGCATTACAAATGGATTTATAAAAAAAATATTAGAAAAAGAGGAGGAGGAGTTTCTTGAGAAAACTGCTAATGAATATACAAATAAACACGAAGAAGAACTTTATTTGCTAGAGCACATTATTACAAATATAGAGGTGGACGGATACGAAATACAATCAATAAAAGGCCAAGAAGCGAAAAATATTAAATTATCTATATTTTCTAGTTTAATACCAGAAAAAGTTGCAAATACAGCAATTTCTGTTGTATCAAGTGTTTTTCATACAGACAATTTACATCTCCACTCATTCTCTATCGTTTCTTTTGGTGTTGTGAGGGATGTATTAGACTTAGCAGATTTTATTTTTCTAGATATCTCTGGTGAAGTTACAGAGGTCAACCTTATATCAAGGGGTGAGCTTGTTGAGTCTGGGTCATTTCCTTTTGGCATAAACACACACGCTAGATTACTTTCCAAAAAACTTAAAACAAATCCTGATGAAGCCCTATCAAGAATTTCTAGTATTGGAGACAAAAAAAGAGATGTGCTTGTTTTTGGTGATATTGAAAAAAATACTATAAATGAAACCAATGAAGAGTGGAACAAGCAATTTTCTTTGTTGGTTAGTAAATTTTCTGAAAAATATACACTTTCTCCAAATATTGTTTTTACTGTGGATGAAAAATTTATAAACTTTTTTGAGGATTCTCTAAAAAGTGACACAATAAAAAATCTAGTCTCTTATGGAAATAATCCAAACATAATATCCATCACCAATGATTTTTTGATGGAATACCTTTATATCTCTAAATCTGTAAAATTAGACCCGTTTATTTCAATTGAAACCTTATTTTTCAACACCTCACACGAAAATTACGACAAAAAAGACTTTGCGACTTTTAATAAATAGCTAGTCGTTGTATTATGTATTGTACGAGGTTTAAGTATTTTCATATCGATTTAGTTTTATAAACCCACTAAACATTAAACAGGATGAAAAAAATACAAGACATAATAAGTAGTAGTAAAAAATCCATTCGTGATATATCTATAGAGAGAAATGGTAGTAGGCCACAGAGAAGGCCTTCTGGTATACCCGAAAATGTAGTTTATTCTTCTTCGCGCGGAGGGGGTCCTTCATTTGGGATTTGGTTTATTGCGATACTGGCAATAATTTTCTTATTTTTTTCATTCACAATCATATTTTCTGGCACCAAGGTTGTTGTAACACAGAAGACAGAATCTTTGTCTTTCGAGACAAATTTTGATGCTGTGAAGTCATCTGATGATCCAGAAGCTTTGATTTTTGACGTGATGTCTATATCAGAATCAGCAAACAAGACTGTTGTTTCTACCGGGCAAGAACAAAAAGAGTCAAAGGCATTAGGAACAATTATTGTTTATAATGATTATTCTACTTCACCGCAGAAACTTATTGCTAACACTAGATTTGAGACACCAGATGGTCTTATATATAGGATAAAAGATGCCGTTGTTGTACCAGGAAAAACAAAAGGGTCTGATGGTAAATATATACCAGGTTCATTGGAGGTTGTTGTATATGCAGATGTCGCTGGTGAAAAATACAACAAAGCAAATAGTGACTTTGTTATACCCGGATTGAAGGGCTCATCGCAATACACAAGCTTTTATGCTCGTAGCAAGACTCCTCTAGCTGGTGGTTTTGTTGGTTTGGTTAATAAGGTTACAGAGGCAGATCGACTGGCAGCACTCGATTCAATAAAAACATCACTGCAAGCAAGTTTGATGAAATCTATTAAAACACAAGTTCCAGAGGGTTATGTGTTGTTTGATGATGCGGTAAAAATTGATTTTACGGAAGGACAAGATGTTGCACTAGGGGACAACAAGGTGCAAATAGTTGTTAATGGCAAGTTGGATGCTGTTGTATTTAACAAAGATGCTGTGTCAAGAAAAATTGCTCAAGTTCAACTAGATCCTTATGACGGGTTGCCTGTTGAGGGTATTGGTGTGGAAAGTTTGCTATTTGTTCTTGATAAAAAGAACGATATCAACCTAACGTCTGTAGAATCAATATCTTTTTCTCTAAAAGGAAATATGACACTGGTTTGGAAGTTTGATGAAGAGGCTCTAAAGGCAGATTTGGTTGATAAAAAGAAAAGAGATATTGATTGGGTTTTAGCAGAATATCCAAGTATAGTTGAGGCCCAGATTGTGATGAGGCCCTTTTGGAAGAGGAATTTCCCCAGTGATACAAAGAAAATTAATATAGTATATAACTCAGTTGACTAAAGACTTGCGCTATATTATATAATTTGATAATATACCTCGAGCGCCAGCAATCTAGTTGCTTGGTGTTTTCAATATCTTTAGCACTACTCTTTTTTAATGAGTCCCGTTAGAAATAGCGGACGCAAAGATAAAATTTTAAAGATGATACAAAAGTCGAAAGTACATATACAAAAAAGTGTTTGGATGACGGAAATTGAGTCCGCGTCCTATTTCTAACGGGATGAGTGATAACACACAAAAACCCGAGACAATGACAGGCACCGTAATAGAGGCTCTACCTAATACTATGTTTATGGTACGCCTTGAAGATGGTACTGAAAAATTGACTTATCTTTCTGGAAAAATGAGAAAGTTCAGAATTCGTGTATTGGTTGGAGATACTGTCACTTTTGAAGTAGAGCCATATGGCGGAAAGGGTAGAATAATTAAAAGAACGTAAGTTTTATAAGTTATATAAAATAGTATTGTGCACGTTAAATCTTCTGTAAAAAAAAGATGTAATAAATGTCAGACAGTGCGACGAAAAGGTCGCTTGTATGTTGTGTGCAAGTCTAATCCAAGACATAAGCAGAGACAAGGATAGGAAATAAAAACCATAGGTTTTTATTTCAAATTCTAAGCACGAATATCGAAATCCTAAACAAATCATAATGACCAAAACACAAAATACAAAAAACTTAAATAAAAATAAAAATGTTTCTAATTTGGAACATTTGGATTTTGATATTATTTCGAATTTAGATATTAGATATTAGATATTAGATATTATTATGCGTATAAGCGGTATCACAATTCCAGACAACAAGAGATTAGAGATAGGCCTTACTGCTGTTTTTGGTATTGGTAGATCTAGTGCTCAAAAGATTTTAGACAGAGCAAAGATTGATCACGGCAAAAAATCAAAAGATTTAAATGACGATGAAGAAAATGCAATCAGAAAGATTGTTGAAGAATATGTCGTGGAGGGAGATCTAAAGCGAGAGATTTCTGGAAATATAAAAAGATTGAAGGATATCAAGTCTTATCGTGGTTCAAGACATACAAAAAGATTACCTGCTAACGGACAAAGATCTAAGACAAACTCAAGAACAATTCGTGGAAACGTGAGAAAGACCATGGGTTCTGGTAAGAAGAAGGTTGAGAAGAAATAAAAAACATACGGTTTTTTATTTCAAGCACGAAATAAGAATATCGAAATCCTAAACAAATCATAATGACCAAAACACAAAATACAAAAAAATTAAACGAAAGCGTCAATGTTTCTAATTTGGAACATTTGTGCTTGTGTTTTGTTTCGGATTTCGGTATTGGAGATTATTATTTACGAGCTTAGCGAGTTATTATGGGTAAGAAAAGAATCGTAAAACAAGGGGGTGGACAAATGGACTCTGGCGCAAAGGCCAGGGCTCTTGCAAAAGCGCCAACTAAAAAAGTTGAAAAAGGTGCTTTATATATAGAATCAACTTATAACAATACGAGAGTTACTCTTGCTGATATAAAGGGTAATGTTATTGCTTGGTCATCAAGTGGTGCCCTTGGTTTTAAGGGTGCTAAAAAAGGAACTCCTTTTGCCGCTGCTAAGGTGGGTGAAATAGTTGGAGACAAGGCAAAGATGAGCGGAGTAAAGTCTGTTGCAGTTACTATAAAAGGTGTTGGGGCAGGAAGAGAATCAGCATTAAGAGCTTTTGTATCAAAAGGTATTTCAGTTTTAATTATAAAAGACGTGACTCCGGTACCTCACAATGGGCCAAAGCCACCTAAGCCACGTAGAGTATAAGCACTAAGCACGAATATCGAAATACTAAACAAATAATAATGACCAAAACACAATACACAAAAGAAATAAATGAAAATAAAAATGTTTCTAGTTTGGAACATTTGGATTTTGATATTGTTTCGGATTTAGAAATTAGAAATTAGATATTATGCGCATTGGACCAAAATATAAAATAGCTCGTAGACTTGGAACACCTGTGTTTGAAAAAACTCAAACAGAGAAGTTTGTTACAAGAGAAGCAAGAAGAGCAAAAAATTCTAGAGGGAAAAGACCTAGACCAAAAACTGGTTTTGGTGCTCAGCTTCTTGAAAAACAAAAAGCTAGATATACATACAATATTGCAGAAAAACAGTTTGCAAAATATGTAAAAGAGTCACTAGAAAAAAAAGGTAATCCCTCTGATATGCTTTATGCAGCTCTAGAATCTAGATTAGACAATGTTGTATACAGGGCTGGCTTTGCTGGAACAAGACAAATGGCAAGACAGCTTGTTTCTCACGGGCATATTTTAGTGAATGGTAAAAAAACCAATATTCCATCACACGCAACCAAAGAAGGGGATATTGTTTCTGTTCGTGAAGGAAGCAAAAACAAGAAACCATTTGAAGTATTTGCATCAAAAGAAAATGATTCTTCGCCAAAGTGGATTTCTGTAGATACAAAAAAGGGAACAGCAAAGGTTGGTAAGGTTGATCCATATGACAGCACAGTAAATAATTTTAATCTTACGACCGTAATAGAGTATTACAGTAGATAATACACTTGATTAAATGTAAATTATAGTGTAGAATATTTTTTTCATTACTTATAAATTATTAGCCTATTATATTAAATTATGGATTACAACATTGTGTTACCATCAAAGCCAAGGGTTGTTAAAGAAGAAGCGCTAAGCGCGACTTTTGAAATAGATGGACTGTATCCAGGATATGGTCATACTCTAGGAAACTCACTAAGAAGAATTATATTATCTTCTCTACCCGGAGCAGCAATTACATCAATCAAAATTGATGGAGTTAGTCATGAATTTTCAACAATTGATGGCGTACAAGAGGATGTTATTACTATTCTTTTAAACCTAAAGAAAGTAAGAATTAAAGTAAATAGTGAGGAGGTACAATCTATGTCTCTAAAAGTAAAAGGACCCGCTGTGGTTACAGCTGGTGACATTGTTGCACCAGGACAAGTTGAGATATTAAACCCAGAACTGGTTGTTTGTCATATAAATGGAAAAATTGAATTAGATGTTGATATAACAGTGGAAAGAGGTGTTGGATATGTCCCAAAAGAAGAATTACAAAAAGATAGAGTTGAGATAGGTAGTATTTCTATAGACGCAAACTTTAGCCCAATAAGAAGGGTTAATTACGAAGTAGAAAACATGCGAGTTGGAGATAGAACAAACTTCAATAGATTAAGAATTTTTGTTGAGACAGACGGAACTATTTCACCAAGAGAAGTTCTTGATTCTTCTGTTAGAATCATGATCGATCAACTCAAGGCTGTTGTTGGATTCCAAGAGCCAGTTGAAGCTTCTGTTGAAGATTCTGTTACTGTTGATGATAATGATGAGCCAGACACAGAGTTTTTGAAGACAAGAATCGATACTTTAGGGCTTTCAACAAGGACAGAGAATGCTTTGGTTAATGCAAACATAAGAACGGTAGGGGGATTGGTTAGAAAGAAAAAGTCAGATCTATTAGCAATGGAAGGTCTTGGTAAAAAGAGCCTTGATGAACTAGAGGAGCTTCTATCAGCAAACGGAATTACTTTGAAGGAATAATAAAAATAATTATCAACCATGAAACACGGAATCAAACAAAGAAAATTTGGAAGAGTTACAAAACAGAGAACAGCTCTCTTAAGGTCTCTTGCAATATCGTTAATAAAACACGAGAAAATCGAGACAACAGAAGCAAAGGCTAAAGAGCTTAGACCTTATGTTGAAAAGCTAATCACAAGAGCAAAGACAAATTCAGTATTTTCTCACAGGATTCTAATGTCTAGAATCGGTGGCTCAAACAAAGACGTTGTTTCAAAGTTGATAAAAGAAATTGGACCAAGGTATATTGACAGAAAAGGTGGTTATACTAGAATCACAAAGATTACACACCGCGCAAGTGATGCAAGTAAGATGGCTATAATTGAATTAGTATAATTATGGAAACAGCAAAAAAAACAAAAGAATATACAATTGATGCAAAGGGTAGAAAGCTAGGAAGACTTGCTACTGAAATAGCTGTGCTTTTGATTGGTAAAAATGAACCAAATTTCAAGACAAACGTTTTACCTGATGTGAATGTTTTTGTTACAAACGTTGATTTAATGGACATAGATGACAAAAAAGCATCAACAAAAAAATATTATAGATACTCTGGTTATCCGGGTGGACAAAAAGCAGAAACACTAGCCCAAGTAAGAGACAAAAAGGGTACGGGTGAGGTTTTGAAGACTGCTGTTTATGGCATGCTTCCTATAAATAAATTAAGAAAGGAGAGAATGAAGAAATTAATAATAAAGTAATATGGCCACTAAGAAAGAATCAAAAGATAAATACGTTGAAGGTATAGGAAGAAGAAAAACTTCTACCGCTCGCGTTCGACTCACAGAGGGTGGGGCAAAACATGTCGTTGTAGTAAATGATCAAAAAGTTGATGAGTATTTTAAAACCGACGATCAAAGAAAAACTGCGATTGAAGCACTTAATAAGATTGATGGAGCAGTACATTACCAAGTAAGCGCTAAGGTTTCTGGTGGTGGTCATTCATCTCAGGCAGAGGCAGTGAGGCATGGTATTTCAAGGGCATTAGTTTTAATAAATCAAGAATCAAGAAAACCGTTGAAAAAAGTTGGTTTCCTAAAGAGAGATCCAAGAATAAAAGAAAGAAAGAAACCAGGACTCAAGAAAGCTCGAAAGAGACCAGCTTGGAGCAAACGATAGTTTTTAGCTTATAGGAAATTAGCTGATAGCTTTTAGAAATCCGGATCATTCACATCTGGTGGTGGTCGCATTTCCTATAGATGGTATGCGATTGGTATACCGATTATGACTAAGACAATAAGTATTGTAAACCAGTCATTCATTTGTTACATATCTGTTTAGTTAACCTTCAAGGGTGACACTGTTGATAAATAATAATTCAATTTTTCGATGGGTATCATGCCGTTTAAATATTTTCCTAAATGAATTCTTTCGTAATTGTAAAAGTGTAAATATTCTTCT
>Ga0210050_1002562_pt1 | contig 17301 bp, 20 predicted proteins | sample CryGey132114_all_FD_185463 | JGI IMG/M metagenome (GOLD analysis project Ga0210050, IMG submission 185463) | Groundwater microbial communities from aquifer - Crystal Geyser CG22_combo_CG10-13_8/21/14_all (SPAdes) (version 2) | ecosystem: Environmental > Aquatic > Deep subsurface > Groundwater ...
CTGACAAATCTCCGGTCAGAGAATCTTTATTATTGTTTTTTGAATTCGATTAATTCGCGTAATTCGTGGTTGCTATTTTAGTTTTTCTTGGTGCTCTTTGAGTCTTGGTGGCTTTGTGGTTAAGTTCTTTTGTCTATGTAGTTATATTTCGCGTCCCCCGGCAATCAGGAAATCTTTGGCAAGACCAAAATTCTCCGAATTTACCGGTTCTCTTAATCATATGTGCGTTACAGATTGGACATAGTGGAGAATCTTCAACTTTCGGATTAATCAAGGGCACAGAATTATCTTTATCAATTTCTCTCATTTTTACACGATAAACGCACCAGGCACAACAAGTACATCCATTTTCAAATGCTTTTGGTTTTCCGGCTAAACACTTATTCCCCACCTTGCAATATTCACAATGCTCACATGTTTGCGGATAAATTTCATCGGAATCCAATATCCCGACAACATCAGATAGAAATTCTAAGAATGCATTACTATCCTTTCTAACTTCATGCCATATCAGATTGCCTTTAAATGCCTGTTGAGTTTCATTTACCTGCTCCAGCGCAATCGGCTCAAAATAAAGAAGACCTAATTTGGTGATTGGAGATAAAGAAGGATATCCTTCTGTAGCATTTTCCAAGGCATATGCATAAGATTCTAATTGCCGGCCATACATTTTTGTTTTAGTTTCCGAGGGACTGGCGGTTTTACAATCTATCACTCCAAAACTGCCATCATTGAATTTGACCACTAAATCAAGACGTCCGCTAATATAACAAGTATTGGATGAATTGCTAAACTTAATAGGCATTGATTGCACCCGTTTTTCGCCATACTCTACAGTCCCCGGCGGTAAATCTTTGCAGAAATCTTCTGTCCTTTTCATCTCATAAAATACCTTTTGCCTGCCTGCGATAGCGCTAAAGATACCGGGCATAGGCATTGATGGTTGAGGGATTTTATATTTTACTTTTAAACTAAAACAATATTTACACCCTTCAAACAAATAGGTTAAATCTGACGGTGATAATTTGTAATTCATATTTACTTCCAAAAATCGCTCCAAAAATTCACTAAATTCATCTTGTCTCCTCCTTTTTCTCTTTTAAATAGCTTCGGGCGGTTTGTAATCTTCGGGTGAACGTGCCTTTTTTAAACTCGGCAGTCCATCCCCTGGTAACGACCCAGCCTCCATAGCGAAGCAGGTTGTTACGCCAGGTTCGATACCATCTCCTCCATCCTTTTTTGATATTATACAAAAAGAAAATTAAAGCGGGGAAAGAAAAGATGTTTAAACCTAAGATAAAGAGATACTTAAACTGATAAAACTTACCCATAATTTTTCTTATACAAGTTTGCATCTTTTCGGCAGTCATAGGTTCATCGGGCTCAAACAGAGGAAAGTTGCCATCGTAGTATTCCCAGCCTACGTCCCGGGTCGGGTAAATCCTTTTTTGTTTTTGGAGCCGGTGCCTTAATTCTGTCCCCGGCAGAGGAACCGGCAGCAAAACCTGTATTGTATCAATTTTAGCTTTTTTGATGAAGTTCTTAAAACGCTTGATGCGTTCCCTGGCCGATATTTTAAAATTCACACTTTCTTTTAAAGGGTAACCGAAGATAAACATCCCGTGCACCAAGAATCCAAAGTTATGGAACGTCCTTGCAAGAGATACCATATTTTCAGGTTTTATATGCTTTCTCATAACTTCTAATTCTTCTTCAATAGGTGATTCAAAGCCGATGGCAACCATATTAATGCCGGCTTGGCGCATCGCAGAAAGCAGTTCGGGGTCTTGCGCTTTATCCAGTCTTATCTGAACGCTTAGATCCAGCTTTCTGCCCACGTTCTTTTGATAGTCCCTGAGCATATTGCAGAACCTTATTGTCTCATCCCGCTGTTGTCCAAAAAGGTCATCAACAATAAAAAAGTGTCGGGCATCCCTGGTTTCCAGAAGAGAGCTGATGCATTCGAGAAGTCGCTTGGGGGTAGCATATCTGGGTTTGCCTTTAACCGTGCAGAATTCACAATCCATACCGCAACCGCGTATTCTTTCAACAGGATAAAGTTTAATCCTGGCGTAACGCACTAAGGAGAAATCCGGTAAGGGAAACCGGTCAAAATCCGTCGGGGGCTCCCTTTTCGGAGTGCAGATAACCTTACCATTGTTGCGATAAGCGATGCCTTTCACTTCGCTGATATTTTCTTTGCCCTCTATAGCCCGGAGAAGCTCTTTAATGGTTTCTTCACCTTCGCCAATAACCACGTAGTCAATATCGGAAGACAATGCTTCGGCAATGTTATCTTCAACGAAATGTTGTCCACCGGCAATAGTTATCATCCCCTTATTTTTATAAAAGCGGGCTATTTCGTAGAGTCGGGGTATGGTGCTGGTTAATCCGCCATAGAATCCGACAACATCCGCGGGTCTTACCCGCTGTAAAAATTTATGGTCGGCTCCGATAGAATCGCTTCTGGGTCCGTAGCGGCGAAGATTATTCTCGTCAATCACCTCCACGTCCCATCCTTCCATTTCATTCACTACGCTGGCGATACATACCGGTCCCAGAGCGGTAGTCCCCTTAGCCACGCGGGAATAAATGTTAAATACCGGATAGGCCGGAATAATAATTCTCAACCGGTATCTTTTTTTAGATACATCAAACATAATCAATACCCCCTTATTTTCCCATAACGTAAATATTCAGTGAACGGTGTATGAAAGTAATGTAGCGGTGGCATTTGCTGTCAGCATTGCATAGAAGTTAATCTTTCCGCATATTGCTACTAAAGATAGTGCATAGTAGAGTAGCGCAATTTATGCCACTTTTTGGTGCGATAAATCGCACCGCTACAAACAGATTTTCAGTCTATCTCGATTACCTTGTTTCTGGATGCAAGCCCTTTAAGAATCCTGATGGACGATTTAGGCTTAGAAAAATATTTCGCCAGGATTTCAACCAGCCTTTTATTCGCCTTTCCTTCTCTGGCAGCAGCATCAACCTTGACCCTTAAAGACCCTGTTTCGTTCTTCTCCACCTTTACCTTTTTGGAATTAGGGATAACCTTAACCTGAATTTTCATATTTCTATATCCTCTTCTTCGTTCGGCTCAAGCCCTTTCGCCATCAGGTATCCCCTGGCTCTTTCCGCGAGTTTATAGCCGGAGACAAGCTCCCAGAAAGATTCACTATGGTCAGGCCGGATTAGATGCGCCATCTCGTGGACAATGACATAATCTCTCACCCATTGGGGCATCGAAGCCAGACGATAGGAAATGCGAATGTTTCCTTTTCGGCAGCTGCAACTCCCGAATATTCTATCTTGATTAGTCGCATATTCTATAGAGCCGATTTTAATTTTTCCTCCAAAATATTTTCCATTTAATTTCTGCGCCACCTCATTAAGATTTTCCTTAGTTTTCAGTTCCTTTTTAAGTTTTTGTTTTTCAAATCGCCTTTTGAAATTATTAATAACCTTGGTTAATTTCTCATCGGATATAGCCGCCGGCGCATAGATATGCATGATGCCATCAATAAACCGGGCGCTAATTGTTCTTCTCCGCCTATAACTGCGAATAATCTTTGTTTCCATGTTGTAACTTCTCAATATAAGTTAGGCAAAGCTTCGCTTTACAGCTACCAACCAGTTGATATTGTAGCCGCAGAGCGTTAGCTCTGCTAAACTTCGCTTTGCAGCTACCAACCAGTTGATATTGTAGCCGCCCGCCCAATCTTCACTGGCGGACTAAACTTTGAAATTCCGGACAATAAATTAGAATATATTTCCTTAAGAATTTTTTTGGCCAGTTCATTTCGTATGAGAATTTACCAAATAGTGGGATAAACCTTCTGAATGTCAGGGTCTTTAGTAATAATTGGCAGGTTGTTAAAAAACTGAGCGGTGACAACTATGATTTTATCGTGGCTTTTTAATTTTACACTTGGAAGAGGCGATAAATAATCCTTATACAGATTTATTATGTCTAAATCTAAATTTTTGATTTCGTGGTGAGGAATCTGATCTATCCACTGAAAGAAATCCCCTATATTATAAATTATCCGCTTTTTATTAAGGACATCTATTGCTTCAATTAAAACAATAGCCGGCACGATTATGTTAATCTCGCCGGCTTCCGCTTTTTCTATGATTACTTTTGCTTTAGAGCCTATTTGTGCATCGGCTGAAACATACCAGAGTAAAGGATGGGTATCTGTTACATATTGTTTCATAAAGACAATTAAAATTCATAAGAGGGGTTAAAATTCTCTCTCTGGGAAAAGAGATTTTTTGGCTTCTTCTATTTCTTCTTCTTCAATTTTTAATCCTTTAAAAAGTCCCCACCCTTTAAGTTTTTTCTTTGGTTTTGTAAATACAGGTATGAATAATGTCACAAATTTTTCATCAATGATAAATGGATTAAAATCCGGGGGGGAAGTAAAATCTTCTCCAAAAAAGAAATCCAATCCTTTAGAAGTTACCGATTCTTGTTCAATCTGGTTAGCCAACGAAACTGTGGACATAATTTTTACCTCCTATTTTATTCTCTCCCATTTTTGGGAGTCAAGATGCATATCAATTGCAGGCTTATTGTTGCGTATTGCTTTTTGCACTTTTCCTTTAAATGTGAATTGGTCTGATAAGCCATTGCTTTCAATGTATGCTCCAGAACAGATTATTTCTCCCATTTCTTTATTACCAAGTATCTCTGATGGATGGAATGGAATACCGAGTTTCATCTCTTTTGCATAAGTATCGTATAGAGCCCAAATATCCTTTTCCAGAACTGCGTTAGGTTCTTCAATTTCAAGTCCTAAATCTTTTGCTTCATCCCTGGTTATAGGATAACCGTGAATACAAATATCACTAGTTACTGCATTGACAATTTTCTTAATCCTTTCTTCATTTTCTATATGAATTTTTAATAACTTTTCGGCAATTTGCTTAGCCATTCGGATTGCTCGATAAGCATTTCCCAAAGATAAAGGATGAATTTTTTCTCCTAACTGCTTATAGATTTCGACCATTTGTTCGTCTTTCACGCCGGCTTTCTCCTTAGCTAAGAGGAAATAGGAATTAATATCTTCTACGCTGATTTCCAATTTCCGCTGAGGATTTTGAGGGTCAATAGGGTTAAAAGGATGCGTTGTTGAAGGGTCAATCGGACTTAACTCCCCTAATTTCCCCATTAAAATTCTGTTTGCCCCTAAGGCAATTAAGGTTCCGGCAGAATGAGCTCTATAGGGAATAATTACCTCAAAATCCTGAGCATAACTTCTAATAAGTTTTACTATTCTCAAAGGAGCTACCATATCGCCACCTCTGGTATAGAGAAATAAACTAATTTTTTGAAGGCGACCCAGATTTTCTAAATGGCGATTAAGAAGAGGGATTACGTCATCCGCAATCTTTGTGCTAAAAGGTTGTCGGTCACCGGTGATATAAATAATTAAACGGGACCTTCTGCTTTCTTCAATCGCTTTAATCAAGCTTTCTTTATTCATAAATTTTGCTCAAGTATACTAAAGTATAAGCATAGTAAACTCTGCCACTACAGATTATTCGGTTGTTGTAGTGGTCGAGCTTGCTCGACTTTGTTTATTTATATTTTTTTAATCTCTCCTATTATTTTACCAGGAAACCTGTAATTTGTCAATTTAATCTATGACCTTTAGTAATTCTTCTCCATGTTTTTCATAACAGCCTTTACAGAAGGCTCTCCTCCGAAAATCTGGAAAGTGAATCCTTCCACTTAATTCTAGTGAATAATAAAAGTCACTGGTATCAATTAAACATCCACAATTCTGACATTGGTGCTCAACTCTCGCTCTTGTTTTCTTTAAGATTTTCAGGCTATCATATTTGCTCATTTTACTAATTCCTCTTTTATTTTCTTATTATATATTTCAATACCTCAGACGGATAAACAATTTTAATCTCATTTAAATCAGGAGATTTTCTTTGAATATCCTCGTCAACAGTTATAAAAAAGTCTGCTTTGCCCTCAATAGCAGTGGCAATATGAACTGCATCATCATGTTTAAAACTGCGATTTATAAGTTCTTTAACCTTTTCTGTCATTTCTTTTCCCGCAAGCCTCATAACTCCTAAACGAGCCCACTTAGGACTATCTAGACGATTATATGCTGTAGGCAATCTCGCATCTGAATTTTTGTCAACAAATGCCATGATTCTCTCTTTTTCTCTTTCCATATTCTTATCTAAAAGTGGCATAAGTTCAGCCTCAACTGCATCAGAAGAAGCAATCTGTACCCTCCCCTCTCTTCGCAAATTTAAAATTTCTTGGATGTCTCTTTGCTGATTTACTATTTTTTCATCCTTTAAATTATCAAATTTCCTGAGCCAAACACAGTTATCAAAATACAAAATCACTTTACAACTCCCCCTTAAATGCCTTGTCTAAAATGGATTTTTTAAGCTCTTCTATTTCTTTTTGGATTTGGGATTGGAGTTCCTTTAAAGCATTTACCTTGGATTGAAGTGAGTCCAAATATTTCACAATGCGGTGTTTTGCTTCGATTACGGCAATAGGGAAAGCTCTTTTGTAAAGTAAAAGATAGCCAGCAAATTTCTTCTCCCCTCTTTTCGCTTCATTTCCTTCAACTGTCACTTTCCCTTTTTTAAAATAGAATTCCCTTTTGATATCTTCTTCTTCCCAGTTGGAAGTGTGAAGTTGGGGGTCAATAATCTTCACTCTTGTATCGGATTCACTTAAACCCTTATATTTAAATTTCTCTTCTGGTGGTATATACTTTTTCTCTTCCATTATTTTATCAATCCCTCAAAGAAAAGAATAGCCCGTGCCGAGTGAAACATAACCATATAAGAAGCAAGAACTGAGGAATTGAGGGAGTCTGTTTTAAATGTTTTTTCGGCTTCCTCCAACCATCTTTCTGCTTTTTTAATAGAACGCAAGGATTTATCTTTTGAAGGAGGGATTTTTCTCAATAGGCCTTTTTCTATACACTCTTTATATTTGAATGCCATCTTTATCACCGTACAAAATTATTGAGCCAAAAACAAGTGAATGGTAAAACATTGCGTCTTCTTTTTTTATTTTTTCTATCTTCTGGTCAGTTAAAAATAAAACTTTTACATTTTCTATCTTCTGGTCTAACTCTGAAGTTAAAGATGCTAATTCTTCTTCTCCGGTATTCCCAACTTTTACCCACAAATCTACATCCGAATCTTCGGCATTTTCTCCTTTAGCGCAACTTCCATATAAACCCACCGACTCAATAAAGGGATATTTTTTGAATATCTTAATTTCGATATTTTTTATATTAAGTAAAATTCTTATTCCTTTTGCTAATGGAGAATTGACTACAGAAAATTTGCTATGCACTTTTTTAAGAATTCTCTCTTTTACCAAGATGTTAAAATATTTGGAAATAAGGCCTTTGCTTAATCTAAGTTGATTGGCAATATTATTAACACTGATTCTGTCAGTTTTAAAAATGATTTCCTGTAGAATTTTTATCCTTTCTTTAGTTGAGAATATGTTTTTCATTTTTTGCTCTATGAATGAATAGTTTAGAACTTAACCACAAAGCCACCAAGACTCAAAGAGCACCAAGAAAAACTAAAATAGCAACCACGAATTACGCGAATTAATCGAATTCAAAAAACAATAATAAAGATTCTCTGACCGGAGATTTGTCAGGATTTTATTTTTATAATCCTGATTTTAATCTGTTAATCCTGTCAAAAGTTTTAATTCGTGAAATTCGAGAAATTCGTGGTTATTATTATTTCGTGTCTTCGTGCTTTCGTGGTAAGTGTTTTAAAAGGAAATTCCTATGCATTCAAGTTATGAACATATTGTTCATATTTTATAAACTTTTTTCTAATTTGTCAAAAATAAATGGCTATTTTCTGCATCCTTTTATTACATCAATCCTTCGTCGGCGAAACTAAAGTGGGTGTTGTCGCCGAAGATGATGTGGTCTAAAACCTTTATCTGCATAGTCTTACCGGCAGAGATAAGCTCTTTAGTAAAATCTTTGTCTTCCTGGCTGGGGTTGGGATTACCTGAGGGGTGGTTGTGGACGCAGATGATAGCGGCGGCGAAACCCTGCAGGGCTCTGTGCATAATTTCCCTAATCACCGGGCTTGCCTGGCTGATGGAGCCCTGTTCCATCTCGGAAATCTCAATAAGTTTATTCCCTCCATCCAAAAATAAAACTTTAAAGATCTCATATTTTAGGTCCCTCATCCGCGGCATAAGAAGATCAACAATATCTTTGGCACAGGTTATCTTTTTCTTTTTTTCTATTTTTTCTTCTCCGAATCTTCGGCCAATTTCAATCGCGGCTTTAATCTGGGCAATCTTGGCCTGGCCCAGGCCTTTAAATCCTTTCCATTGACGAATATCGGTATGGCTCATATTGCGGAAGGTTTTAAATTCCTCGATAATTCTTCGGGCTAAATCAATGGCGCTTTGGCCTTTGCTGCCACTGCGTAAAAGAATGGCTAATAATTCGGTATCGCTTAAGGTATGTTCTCCGGACTTGAAGAGTTTTTCTCGCGGTCTTTCATCCTCGGGCCAGTTTTTTATGCCGGTTTGGTATTTTTTCATTCTTTCTTATCTTAACCACGAATTATACGAATTAATCGAATTTAAAACTGACACGAAGTGTCATTGCGAGTCCGCCAGTGTATCATAGGCGGATGTGGCAATCTCATTGTTAAAAGCGAGATTCTTCACTTCGTTCAGAATGACTTACTCTTTTCTCTTTAATTCGTACAATTCGAGAAATTCGTGGTTTCCAATGGTTAGAGTTTTTTTAAGGCGAAGATGGCGCAGATAAGCATCCCTAAGACACCGCAGAGGTTAATCTTTGCGGTAATGCCGAAGGTAAGACTGGTAATAATGAGGTTTAAAGTAGCCGGACCAAAAGAAGGGGAAATGCCCAGGTGAAAGAAAGGGTAGATTTTCGCTCCTTCTCCTACTAAAAGCCCCAGGAGTTCTCCGATAGTGGTGCCGATGAAAGTGCCGATAATCAAGAAAAAAATCAGAAAAAGAATACTGTGTTTCATTTTGTCTCCTCCCTTTTGTATTTTTTATTTTACCCTAAGAAAAGGGAAATTGTCAAAAGAACCGGGAATATGTTAAACTATTTCCAATGTTACAGGTAAAAGCCAGAATTATTGAGAATAAAGAACTTTTGCCCGAAACCTACTACCGGCTCTCTCTAAAAACCCCGCCGATAGCCCGCTTAGCCAAGCCAGGCCAGTTTGTCCATCTTCGGGTAAATGAAAAAATCTTTCCTTTACTCCGAAGGCCATTTTCTATCCATTCTGTTCACAAGGAAAATATACAAATTCTTTATAAGGTGACCGGAGCGGGAACCGGGATACTTTCCCGGAGAAAAAAAGATGAGCTCCTTGATGTTATCGGGCCTTTGGGAAACGGGTATCGATTACCGGATAAGAGAACAAAAGTTATCCTGGTCGCCGGCGGTGCGGGAGTGGCATCCCTCTGTTTTTTGAGCCAGAGACTTGCCTCTTGCCCGGCGGTCCTTATTGGCGGCAGAAGTAAGCGGGATATTTTAGGCCGGGACAAATTTAAGCGATTAAAAACCAAAATCAAAATTTCCACGGAAGACGGAAGTTTGGGGAAGAAAGGTTTAGTTACCGATTTACTGCAGGAACTACTCCCCACTCTCCACTCCCCACTCCCCACTGTTATTTACGCCTGCGGTCCGATGAAGATGTTGAAAGAAACCGCGAAAATTGCCGAAAGACACCGGGCTCTTTGTTATGTCTCTTTGGAAGAATTCATTGTTTGCGGGGTGGGGGCCTGCCAGGGATGTGCGGTGAGAACGAAAAACGGCTATAAAAGAGTTTGCAAAGATGGGCCGGTTTTTGACAGTAAGGAGATCATCTGGTGAAAAAGATTAACCTGAAAACCAATCTTGGCCGAATAAGCCTGAAAAACCCTATTGTTTTGGCAAGCGGATGTTTTGGTTACGGGGACGAATACAAGGATTTGATTTCTCTTGACGATGTAGGGGCGGTTGTAACCAAAACCATTACCCTTAAACCGAAAGCCGGCAATCCTCCTCCCCGGGTGGTAGAAACAGCATCCGGCATTTTAAATTCCATCGGCCTGGCCAACGTGGGAGCAGAAGTTTTCTTAAAGGAAAAATTACCCGGTCTTCTCAAAAAATTTTCTACCCCGGTCATCGTGAGCATTGCCGGAGAAACTCGGGATGAATATCTGAAACTTATCTCTCTCTTAAACCGGAAAAAAATTGCCGGGATAGAATTGAATATCTCCTGTCCCAATGTCGGGAAAGATTTAACTATTGGCCAGGATGAAGTTGAAACGTTTGGTTTGGTCAAGGCCGTGAGAAAAAAAACCAATCTTCCTCTTTTGGTTAAACTCTCTCCCAACGTTACCGATATCGGCAAAATAGCGAAGTCTGCGGAAAAAGCCGGGGCGGATATTTTAAGTTTGGTGAATACTTTCTCGGCAATAGGCATTGACGCTGAAACCGGACGGGCGAAATTAGGAGGTGTTTTGGGGGGGCTCTCCGGACCGGCAATAAAGCCTATTGCGTTAAGGATGGTCTGGCAGGTGAGAAAGACAACTTCTTTGCCTATTATCGGGATGGGAGGAATTGCCAATACCAGTGATGCCCTGGAATTTATTATCACCGGGGCCAATGCCATTGGCCTGGGAAGCGCTATTTTCATCAATCCTGATCTTTGCCGGGAAATTATTGCCGGCTTAAAGCGGTATCTTTCCCGCAAAAGAATTTATAATCTGGATAAACTTGTAGGTTCTTTGATTGTATAGGAATTCCATTTTTATGAGATTGCCACGTCCGCCCAAGTAATTGGCGGACTCGCAATGACAAGACAAAGAAAAGTCATTGCGAGGAACAAGACCCCTTCACCTGTCATTGCGAAGGAGTCCCCCCTTCTTGCTTTCGCAAGAAAGCAGAGGGGACGACTGTGGCAATCTCAAATGACAGGCTCGGGGCAGGCTGCGCAATCTAATTTATTGCATGAAAAATAGAGAACTAATCAAATCAATAATCAAGGGTTTTCTTTTTGCTTTTATTCTTCTGCGGCCTTTCATTGACGGCCTTACTTATCCTATCCCCAATAACGTTTTTCAATTGATAATTATCTTCCTGGCTATTCTTTGGCTTTTCAGCCTCATCTGCGAGGAGGAGAAAACCATTTTTGTTTCCAGGACTTCTCTGGATATCCCTATTTTATTTTTCATCTTTATCCTCCTTCTCAGCACCTCTCTTTCTTCCTGCCGTTATATTGCGTCGCATAGCTTTCTTCAATTTATCAATTATTTTCTTCTTTATTGGCTGGTGGTCAATAATGTTGAAGAGAAAAAAGTTAAGAATTTTCTTGTTGTTCTTTTATTTTCCGCAGTTTTAATCTCTCTTTACGGAATCTATCAATATTTTTGGGGGTTGGAGATAACCCGAAAATTTATTGCTACTCATTACCGGATGGAGGAATTGCCGCCGGCTCTTTTAGCCCGGCTTTCTTCTAACCGTATTTTTTCCACCTTTGTCTATCCCAATATGTTGGCCGGCTATATTGTTATGATTTTTCCCATCAGTATCGTGATGGCGATTAGAAGCAAATCCTTTTTAAAATCTGTTTTTCTGGCAATTTCAGCACTCCTGCTCTATTGTCTTTTTTATACCAAATCGGTTGGAGGACAGCTCAGCTTGTTTTCTATAATTATTTTCTTCCTTCCTTTTTATTTTTTAAGGGAGAGGAGAAAAATACTCTTGTTTGGCGGGGTATTTCTTTTCCTTGGTCTATTCGTTTTCTCTTTATCCTTTAAATCCGGAAAGTTGCCCCATTTTTCTTCTTTCCAGGACCGGATTGGTTATTGGTCCGCGAGTTTTCAGATGATTAAGGAGACTTCCTTTTTTGGCAGTGGCCCGGGGACTTTTGGAAGCAGATTTGCCCGGTATAAACTTCCCGGTACGATGGAAACCCAGCACGCTCATAACAATTTTTTGGAGGTTTGGGCGGAAACCGGAATTTTGGGGCTTCTTTTCTTCCTCTGGATCTGGGCGAATTTTTTCCGGGCGGCGATGAGAAGAATTATCCCTGATACATTCAGTCATTGCGAACGAAGTGAAGCAATCCGACGAAGTCGTTGCGAGGGATTTATCCCGAAGCAATCTCATAAAGTGAGGGATTGCCACGAGCCTATCGGCTCTCGCAATGACACACAACATTTAAAAAAAGAAAATTACCCCCTAATTCTTTTGGGATTATCCTTATCCATTTTTGGTTTCCTGGTTCACTCCCTGGGTGATTTTGACCTCTACAACCCTTCTTTAGCCGTCATAATCTTTTTCGTTCTGGCTTTGGGAGTGATTCTCTTGAAAGAAGAACGATTTTACCGGGTAAAAAATAACTTTTTGACAAAGACTACCCTTTTCCTTATAATAGTCCTGATTACTTTTTTAGGTTGGGGGAACCTGAAGGAAATTTTAGCCGAGAGGAAAGCCAAAGAATCAATCCAGTTGGTGGATAAAAAGGAGTTTAGAGGGGCAAGGGTAATGTTGGAAAAAGCTTTATTCTGGCAGCCGAAGAATCCTTTTTATTGGTACCGCTTATTCGAAATTGACCAAAATATTGCTTTTTCGCAAAAGGATTCCTTAATCCTGGAAACCGCGATTAAAGAAATCAAGAGAGCAATATTTCTCAATCCCTATCTTGCTTATTACCACTACAATTTAGCCAAACTCTATTGGTTCAAGGCAATTTGGGAAAGAAACCCTTCTTTTTCAGAAGAGGCGATTAGCCAGTTAAAAGAGGCAATCGCTTGCTATCCGACCAAAGGTTTCTATCACTGGGAATTGGGACACCTTTATGAGTTTGTAGGAGAAAAGAAGAAAGCAATGGAAAAATATAAAGAAGCAGAGAAACTTTTAAATGAAACCACGAATTAACACGAATGAAAAAGACACGAAAGAAAAAATAAATATTCACCACAGAGTCACAGAGAACACAAAGTTCACCAAGAATTATAAATAAATTTTCTCTTGGTTATTCTTTGAGTCTTGATGCCTTTGTGGTGAAGATACAAAAAATGGAACGGGTTGCGCAAGTCCGAATTAGAAAATTAGACCGAATCGCTTATTTTCTGGTGGGAAACCTGAATTTGAAAATATCCGATTATTGTATTATTGAATCTGAAGCAGAAAAAGAAGATTACGGGGAGGTTATCTCTTCCCCGAAATTTCTTGAGCTGAAAGATATTGATTCTCCTTTAAGAAAAATACTCAGAAAGGTAAATGAAGAGGATATTGAAAAGATTGAGAATAATTATAAACGCGATGAGGAAGCTTTTGAAATAGCCTTAAAAAAAATTGAAGAAACGGCGGTGCCGATGAAACTTATTGATGCCGAACATTCCTTTGATTTATCCATTATTACTTTCTATTATTGGGCCGAGGAAAGGGTTGACTTCGGGGAGTTAGTGAAGACTCTCGCCTCTATTTTTAACTGCCGGATTGAAATGCGGCAGATTGGGCTTCGGGATGAGGCAAGAATGGTTGGCGGACATGGCATCTGCGGACGGCCGATTTGCTGCGCCCTATTTCTAAAAAAATTTAAGCCCGTAACGATGCGCATGGCCAAAGAACAAAATTTGCCTTTGGACACAAGTAAAATCTCCGGACTTTGCGGAAGACTCAGATGCTGTCTTGCTTTTGAGGGGGAGAATTATGGGGAAAAAAATAAATAAAATGGAACCACGAATTAACACAAATAATAAAACATACAAAGATTACCAACAAGAACACGAAAACTTGAAAGCACGAAAAACTACAAAATACTTTAACCACAAAGACTCAAAGTCTCAAAGAATAACCAAGAAAAATTTATTTATAATTCTTGGTGAACTTTGTGTTCTCTGTGTCTTTGTGCCTCTGTGGTGAATGCTGTTTTTAATTCGTGAAATTCGAGATAATATCGTGGTTGCTATTTCTTTCGTGTCTTCTTTATACTATCGTGTTTTCGTGGTAAGTAGTGTAGATTTGTGTGTTATTGGTGGCTAATTAATAATAAAAAGTGAGCAAATTTTATATTACTACCCCCCTTTATTACGTGAATGATTCTCCCCACATCGGCCATGCCTATACCGAGGTTGCCGCCGATGTTTTAGCCAGAAGCGAAAGGCTATTGGGCAAAGACGTCTTTTTCTTGACCGGCACCGACGAACACGGGCAAAAGATCGCGGCCGCTTCCTCCTCCTTAAACCTTTCTCCCAAGGAATTGGCCGATCGGACGGCCGCCCGCTTCCAAAAACTCTGGGAAAAATTAAATATCTCTTACGACCGTTTTCTGCGCACTACCGAAGCCAGCCACGAAAAGCTCGTGAGGGAAGTTTTTGATAAAATCCATCAAAAAGGCGACCTCTATTTAGGCACCTATAAAGGCAGTTATTGTATCTCTTGCGAGAGTTACGTTCCCAGTTCCCAATTAAAGGAAAACCTTTGTCCTGACTGCGGAAGAAAAGCCAGTTTTTTGGAAGAGCCGGCTTACTTTTTCCGGCTCTCAAAATACCAGGAATTTTTACTTTCCTATATCCGGGAAAATCCGGATTTTATCGGGCCAAAGTTCAGGGAGAAAGAAGTAACGAATTTTATCCGGGGGGGGCTTACCGATTTAAGCATTACCCGGGCGGGTTGCCAGTGGGGTATCTTAATCAAGGAAAATTTTAGTATTTACGTCTGGTTTGACGCTCTGCTCAATTATCTTTCCGGAATTAACTATCTTTCCGATGCAAAACTTTTTGAAAGGTATTGGCCTCCGGACGTGCAGTTTATCGGCAAAGACATTATCCGTTTTCACGACGTTATCTGGCCGGCAATTCTTTTTTCCCTGTCTCTCCCTTTACCCGGGAGAATTTTTGCCCACGGGTGGTGGGTAATCGGGGGAGAAAAAATTTCTAAGTCAAAAGGCACTGTGGTTTCCCCGGAAGAGATTATCTCGGAATTCGGGGCAGACAGCCTGCGTTATTTTCTGTTAAGGGAGGTGCCTTTTGGGTTAGACGGCGAATATTCTTCCCCCGTATTTTTAAAGAGGTACAATAGCGACCTGGCTAACGACCTGGGCAATCTCCTGCATCGCAGTCTTAGTCTTCTAGAGACTTCCTTTGAGGGTAAAATCCCTTCCTCTTGTGGTTCTTCAGATGAAAAACTCAAGGAGAAATCTCTTTCTCTTCCCGGAATTATCAAATCGATAGAAGCATTAAAATATAATGAAGCCTTGATTAAAATCTGGGAAATTGTCGGAGCAGCCAATAAATATCTTGATGAAAAGAGCCCCTGGCGTCTTTCTCAAAAAGAGGCCGGCCCGGTTCTTTACAATGTAGGGGAAACGTTAAGACTGGTCGCTCTTTTTTTAAAACCCTTCCTGCCGGAAACCTCTAAAAAAATTGCACAGCGGCTGGGGATTGCCGGGGAGTTCGAAGAACAGAATTTCCGGGAGGTTAAATGGGGACTTTTGCCGCCGGGAAGAAGAATCAAAAAGGGTGAGCCAATTTTTCCCAGGAAAAAATAAATAAATGAAACCACGAATTTCTCGAATTGTACGAATTAAAGAGAAAAGAGTAAGTCATTCTGAACGAAGTGAAGAATCTCGCTTTTAACAATGAGATTGCCACATCCGCCTATGATACACTGGCGGACTCGCAATGACACTTCGTGTCAGTTTTAAATTCGATTAATTCGTGTAATTCGTGGTTAAGAAAGAAGGAGGATTTCTAATGATTAAACGAAAATATAAACGGATTATGCTGAAACTATCCGGGGAAGCCTTACAGGGAAAGAGAACCTCCGGCATTGATTCTTTTGCTCTTACTTCCATTGCCAGGGAAATTAAAGAAGTCTATAATTTAGGGGTAGAGCTGGCCATTGTCATCGGAGCGGGTAATATCTTCCGAGGAGTGGAAAGAAAAGGGATCGACCACTCCACCGCTGATTATATGGGGATGTTAGCCACGGTGATTAATAGTTTGGCGCTGCAGAGCGCTTTGGAGAGGCTGCATATCCACACCCGCGTTCAGAGCGCGCTTGAAATGCACGAGATTGCCGAACCTTATATCCGGCGGCGGGCAATTCGGCATTTGGAGAAAAAGAGAATTGTTATCTTCGCCGGAGGGACCGGGAACCCCTATTTTACTACCGATACTGCGGCAAGCCTGCGGGCGGTTGAAATGAACGCCGAGGTTATCCTGAAAGCCACCAAAGTTGACGGGATTTACAGCGCTGACCCCTTTAAAGAGCCGACCGCCAAAAGGTATCGCAAAATAACCTATATTGAGGTTCTGAAAAAAGGGCTAAAAGTAATGGATTCTACCGCAATTAGCCTTTGTATGGATAATAATTTGCCGATTATCGTTTTTAATCTTTTGGAAAAAGGTAACATTAAAAGGGTGGTTTGCGGGGAAAAAATTGGAACCGAGGTGAATTAAAAATGGATAAAAAAACTTATCAGGAAATAGAAAAGAATATGGAGAAGATTTTAGAGGTAAGCAGTAAAACTATCGGGAATCTGCGGGCGGGAAAAGCTTCAATCTCCCTGGTAGACGGAATCAAGGTGGATTCTTACGGCGCTCAGCTTCCGCTCAAGCAGGTGGCAACACTTTCAGTTCCTTCTCCCCAACTTTTACTGATCGTTCCCTGGGACAAGACCTTGATTGAAAAGATTAAGACGGCGTTATCGGCTAGCGGCCTGGGAATAAACCCCATTGCCGATAAAAATCAGATTAAGATGCCGATTCCCCCTTTAAGCGAAGAGCGCAGGCGGGAGATTATAAAGATTGTCAAAAAATTAGGAGAGGAGGCCAAAATTGCCTTCAGAACAGAGAGGCACCGGGGCAACAATTCCCTGAAGGATTTAGAAAAGGAGAAAAAAATTTCCGAGGATGCTCTCCACCAAGGTTTGGAGAAAGTTCAGGAATTGACGAACAGTTACATTAAGAAAATTGAGGAGATGGTGGAGAAAAAAGAAAAGGAAATTTTGGAAGGCTAACGATAGAAATAAGAAAGGAAGACTTATTCCCGGGGTGTAGCGCAGTCCGGTTTAGCGCGCTTGGTTCGGGACCAAGAGGCCGGCGGTTCAAATCCGCCCACCCCGACCAACTTATATATTGTATAATAGGGCTTCACGAAATTAGTTATTTAAAGAATTTCCCTCTCCCCTTTGGGGAGAGGGTTGAAGGGTGAGGGGGGCTTAAAGGATTATAAAGTGAAAAGAAAGAATATTGAAAGAAGCAGAATCCTT
>Ga0210050_1002565_pt1 | contig 17282 bp, 20 predicted proteins | sample CryGey132114_all_FD_185463 | JGI IMG/M metagenome (GOLD analysis project Ga0210050, IMG submission 185463) | Groundwater microbial communities from aquifer - Crystal Geyser CG22_combo_CG10-13_8/21/14_all (SPAdes) (version 2) | ecosystem: Environmental > Aquatic > Deep subsurface > Groundwater ...
TTTGTAACTTATTTTATTTACATTACATGGATATTCCCGTGGCTTGATAAAAATTTTGCAAGCATTCCTTTGATAATATGGACTTTTTTTCTCTGGGTTTTGATACAGATGGCTTTTGCAGGTCTTATTATGTTTGCCGTTTATTCATACCTTGATATTGTTATTTACAACAGAACAAAAACAATGGAGGAAGTTGTTCCTGAGTTCCTAAAATATGTTTCTGAAAACTTGAGAGGGGGGATGTCATTTGACAAGGCATTGTGGTCTTCAATAAGGCCTGAATTCGGGGTTCTTTCAGATGAGATACAGCTCCTTGCAAAAAAAGTAATGTCTGGATATGGAGTCGATGAAGCGATTGAAGAATTTACAAATAAATATGATTCCCCCACTATAAAAAGGTCTTTTGGCCTTATTGTTGAGGGAATGAAAGGAGGAGCGCCGCTTGCAGATTTAATTGAAAGAATTCATACGGACTTGACAGATACAATGGACCTCAAAAGCGAGATGTCTGCCACTAATACAACTTATGTAATCTTTTTGACTGTCATTATCATGTTTATATCTCCAGCACTTTTTGGGCTGTCTTATAATCTTCTTCTTGTGTTCAGGTCTATAGCAGGAACACTCGGGGGGGCAATGGGGCACGCCAGCAATCTTCCCTTTCAGATGGGGGACATGAAGATTGATGCAGATGGATTCAGAAATTTTTCAGTTGTTGCATTGTGCATAATTTCTATTTTCTCATCAATGATAATTTCAATTATAAGAAAAGGAAATATAAAGCAGGGCTTAAAATATATCCCCCTTTACACAATTGTAGCAATTGTAATGTACTTTATTTTCAGGGCAATGTTTACCGGCTTCTTCAGCGGTTTGATTAACATTGCATAATCTTAACCACACTTTTTAGGGTGGTATCTTTTTGAAAGCAATTTTATTTTTGTAATACTTATAAAATCGTAGAGAGGATACCCTCAGATTTATCTGCGGGATGAACTCCGCAGTCTCTATCAACTTTTTGTGCAAGAGACAGAATCAATCATATACATTAAGCGATTAATCATCCAATGGACTCTTAATATTTCTAATGTTTTTGTTTGAAACTTTGGTGTAAATCAGAGTTGTGCTAATATCTGAATGCCCTAATAGATCCCTGATATATCGGATATCAGTGCCATTCTCTAAGAGGTGAGTTGCAAAAGAATGTCTTAAAGTGTGTGGAGTAATGTGTTTTCTTATGTTTGCTTTCATTGCTGCATTTTCAATAATTTTTTGTATTGTTCTTTGTGTGTATTTACCGTTTCTGTTAGTTATGAAAACATATCCCTCTTTATCAGGTGCCAGATTCATTAAACTATCTTTAATTTTCAAAGAGAGCATAACAATCCTGTCTTTCTTTCCTTTTGCATTTTTTAGATGTATAAGGCTCCTGTCAAAATCAATATCCTGCCATTTAAGGTTTATGATCTCGCTAATTCGCAGACCAGCCGAATATCCCACTTGAATAATTAACCTATGATTAATATTTTTTGCAGAGAATATAAGTTTTTCAATTTCTTCTTTTGAAAGTATTACGGGAAGTTTCTTTGATTTTCTGACATTTGGCAAATTGCTTAAAACATCTTGAATGCCGAAACTATCCTTTTTTATAGTGTTCAGATAGAATTTAATTGCAAAACATGCAGACCTAACTGTTTCATCAGACTTAGACTTATCGATAAGGTTAAGCAAATATTCTCGAGGATTCTTCTCCGATTCAATAAATTTTTTAACATAAAACACATAAGAATTAATTGTCTTAGCAGAATATCCTTTAAGTCTGCATTCATTGATAATTATTTCAGCATAATCCGTTCCATAATCCATAACCTAAAAAACACACATTAAGTAATAAATCTACGCATAAAAATTTCGTAAATCCTTCGAGAAAATACGTAAAATATCCGAGAACAAACTATTAAACGTAATAATACTACGTTTAATAGGTGTTAGGCGAAATTTTCTTACTGCCTAGTAGGTTCATACGCTTCGCTATTCCCGAAAATCATAAAAGATAGGTGCCTTCGTTAAATCGAGAAACGAAAACGGATAAGAAATGCTATGCACTTTCTTCTAACATTGATTTAACGATTACGTTTCACTCCATCCAAATTTTTACTTACTTTAAACGACGACGAGGGGGAATTCCGAAAACGACGACAAAGAAGTACATCTAGAAAACTAAACTAACCGTTTTACTTTCTCTTAATCTGTTTGTATTCGGCTAGATTTTTCAAAAAATTCCGCACTGCTTCCTTAACTATTTCGCCTCTTGAAGTGTATCCTAATCCACTTTCTTTGACTACCTTGTCAATCTCCAAGATTAGTTCTTCTGGCAGTGCCACATTTGTGTATTTGCTAGTCATTGTCAATGCATTGTAAACGAATAGTTTATATATGGGTTTTTGGTTATCCATTGTAAATAGATTGTAAATGTATTACATTTGAGGCAAAATGAAACTAAATCCTTATTACAAAATTAATCCAAAGGAATGGATTTTAACAAATAATCCAGATATTGCTGTCGCCAGAAGAAAAGCGATAGAAAATCCAGAAATGGACGAAAAACAAATAGAAGAATATGTTAGGCAGTGGGTTCTAAAAGAATTAATAGAAATTTATGGTTATCCTAAAGAATGGTTGGGAGAAAGAATTGTTGTTGAAGAAACTGTCCAAATGGCAACAATGGAAAAACAAGCAGATATTTCCATTAAAAATGAAAGACATAAAACCTTTTTGTATATTGAAACAAAAAATGCATCCACTACAAATATTGAATACGAAAAAGCTGAAAAACAATTAATGGGATATTTATCAAGCACACACACCGCAACAGTAGGAATGATAACCAATGGTAAAACCACAAAATGTTTGGTTAAAAAAATTGACCCTAATGAATTTGATTATATTCCAGATATTCCTAATTATGACCAAAAAGGATTGAAACAAAAATCAAAATTAGTTTTAGAATTAACATCTGAAATGATAAAAGGTGGAAGGAAAACAGGTTTAACACCGATAACCGAAAAATATGAGGATATTTTATTTAAATGTCATTCAGCTATTAGGGATATAGATGGTTTACATTCAGACGAAGCATTAGATGAATTAAGTAAACTTATTTACGCAAAGATTTACGACGAAAGAACTACAGTAAATAGTAATAAAGGAACTGCATTTAGATTTCAAATTTATGGAGCAGGTAACACTGAAGAAATTGCATCTAATATTAGAGATGTCTATAATGAAGCTAAAGAAAAAGATTTACAAATTTATTCACAAAGAATACCGGGATACGAAAGGTCAAGAGGCGTTTTCAAACAACAAATAAGGTTAAGTAGTAATGCTCTAGTAAAAGTTGTTGAAATATTACAAAATTATTCTTTCTTAGATTCAAAAGGGGATATAAAAGGAAGAGCATTTCAGAAAGTTTTAGGTCCAGCTATACGAGCAGGAATGGGACAATATTTTACACCAGATGAAGTAGTAAAACTTGCAGTAGGTATTGTAAAACCAGAAGTAAAAGATTTAATTTTAGATCCTTTTTGTGGAAGTGGACATTTTTTAACTTCAGCATTAGAAGAAGTAAAAAAGGATTTTGAAGCAGGAAAAATAACAGATTATAATTTTCATCAGTTCAAATTTTTTCATTTGCACGGAATAGAAAAATCTGAAAGAATGGTTAGGATTGCTATGTGTGATATGCTCCTACAAGATGACGGACATAGTAATGTTAGATGCACAGATGCTTTATTAAGTTTTGATAATTATCCCGATATAAAAGCGTTAGGTGGAGAAGAAAATGCTAGTCCTGAAGTTTTTGATATTGTTCTAACAAATCCACCATTCGGTTCTCTTATGGGTGGAGAAATAGGTCACATTTTAGGAAGATTTGAACTAGGAAAAGGTAAAAAATCACTACCACTCGAAATATTAGGATTAGAAAGATGTTTTCATTTCTTAAAACCTGGGGGAAAACTGGCAATTGTGTTACAAGATGGAGTATTAACTGATACAGGTCATGAATATGTACGAGAATGGGCACATAATCAAGGTGAGTTAATAGCAGTAGTAAGTTTGCCGGAACATACATTTACACCTTATGGAGCAAGTCCAAAAACTAGTTTAGTATTTTTCAAAAAATATACTAAAGAAGAACTTCCAAAAAAAGGCTTAGCAAAGTTTACTGAGATTTCGCAGAAAAAGATTGAGAACAAACAAGTCTTTTTTGCAAAACTAGACGATATTGGATATGACGCCACCGGAAGAGAGAAAGGCAAGTCAGAAGTACCTGAAATAATAAATAGTTTCAATAAGGAAAAAGGATGGTAATCCAATGGAGATAATATTAGTTGATTTAGAGAGTGTAAAGAAAAATGGTAGAATGGATTACGATTTCTATAATCCAAATCAAACAAAAATAGCTGATATGGTTGCAAAAGACTTTACAAAAGATAAACTCGGAAATATTTGTCTTAAAAATACAACTGGAAAAACTGCTCCAAGAAATTCTTATCCCGAATTAGGAAAGAGAATAATAAAAGTAAAAAATATCACTGGAAGTGGTATTAATTGGGAACCTCATTTTTTTGTAACTCCTGAATTTTATGAAAAAGCAAAGAAAAAATCTCAAGTTCAAATCGGAGACATTTTAATGCTTTGTTCAGCACATAGCAAAGTCTACATAGGTCGATGTGATATAATAAACTATTTCCCAGAAGAAGTAATAACTGATAATTCTCAATGTTGTTGTGTGGGTGAACTTATAATAATTCGTGCAAATCCTCAAAAAATACTTCCTGAATATCTTATAACTTTTTTGAGATTACCCATCGTACAAGAGCAAATAAAACTAATGGTAAAAGGACAATCGGCCCACTTATATCCTAAGGATTTGGCTAATTTAGATATAATACTTCCTTCAAAAAAAATTCAAGAAGAAATCGCCATATTAAATAGAGAAGCACACACAGAATATTTTGAAAAAATGAAAGAAGCGAAAGGCATTTTGAATAAAGCACGAGGAAAAATAATAGATATAATTCTTAATGGTAAGCGAAATAAATAGTGATATGTCCTGTTCTTCTTTTTATCAAAAAGAACCAAAACACGACGGAATTCCCCCCACGAACGACTAAACTAATGTCTGCTTCGCAGTAATTGATGTTAAAGTAAGTAAAAACTACGGCACCTATCTGATTTTCGGCAGTAAGAAAACTCTGCGGAATTTTGCTTCGCAAAACCGCCCTTTCGGGCTTTCCTTGCCTCGCCCACTTCGTAGGCTCGGTCGGCTAACAGGAATTTAACGACTACACTACGCTCGCCACTTCGTAGCTTCGCTTCGTTCCGTCCAAATTTTTTCTCATCTCTCAAAATCCTCGCATCTCTGAAAAATGTGGGTTGCCTCATTTTTCGAGGCTCGGATTTTGGAGGAGAAAAAACTTCGTTAAATTCCGATGTTATGAGTACGAGTATCAGCATTTTTAGAAGTACGAGAAACAGGCGCCAGGCTTTTTTAGTAAGGAATAGAAACGTTTAAATATTACAATGATTTCCTATTGTTTAACAAAGATTAACAAATGGTGATTTACTATGGGCAAAATAAGATCAACAATCAAAAAAATGGACAATAGTTATTATATCAAAGTTGAAAAGCAATTATTAGATTATCTTGGATTTGGAGAAGGAGATGAGATAGAATTTGAGCCAAGAAAAGTATTTCAGATTAAGAAAGAAGCTTTAAGTCAAATAAACGAAGTCAAGATAAAATTAACAGATACATGCTTCAATTATGGTGTTTCTACTTTAAGTACAAAAGATAGGCCGCTATTCCCGGAAGATAAGCATCCTTTTATTCTTGAGATTGACAACAAAGACCATATAAAGCATGTTGCTTCATTAAAAATAGCTATGAAAGATTTTTTTGATGCACATCAAGAATTACGTGAGAAAGATTATATTAGAATAAAGATACTTGAACCTTTTGAAAGATACAAACTTGAGTACTAAAATGTTTAAGTTCACACTGGAACAACTAAAGGATAGGATTACTCAAATGGAGAAATATTTAGGTCCAAAAGTGGGATATTCTTCGGATCCATTACCTATGAAGTTACCAGAACGCTGGCTTATGGAATACTTACATATATTAAAACATAGATATTATAGAAACTTGAGGAGGATGGAAAAATCAAAATGAGAAAATACCTAATTGATACATCTATCTGGGTAGATCTTCGAGAAGATAGAAAAGGTTTCAAAAATGAACCACTTGGTGACTATGCTTTCAAACTATTTACAAAAATAATGCTTGAAAAAAACAAGATTGTGATCACAGATCATATTCAGAGAGAACTTGAATCAAACTATGGAATACCAGAAATAAGAGGAATGTTTCTTCCATTTCAGAGTATTATAGAAAAAGTCATTGTCAAAGATGAACAAAGAGAAGAAGCAAAGAAAATTGGTAATGAAAGAAATCTTCCAAAAGGAGATGCATTACACGCTATCATAGCAAGAGACAATAATCTCACTATGGTTACAAGAGATAAACACTTTAGAGATTTAGATGAGATCTCAAAATACTATAAACCCGAAGAACTCATTTAAGTTTTTTCTTAAGCTCATCAAAGACTTTATCTCTAATTCTTTCCAAGTCATCATCAGAAGTTTTCTTGCTTGATGCACCTTTCAATTTAGCAATTTGCATCATAGCTTCTTTCATTTTTGCTTCTTCAACTTTTTCTCTAAGAGCATTTCTTATGAACTCAGTTCTGCTTTGAAACCTTTGACTTTTCACAACTTCGTCTACATCTTTCAAAAAAGTATCTTCAAGTTTAAAAGTAATCATTTCTGTTGCCATATAGTCATAGTATATACGATGTATATAAAAATATTTCTATTTTTAATGGATTAAGGGGACACCCCTTAAAATCCCCAAATGATTGCATTGCAAAATTTCTTTTTGGGTTTGATTGCTCTTCGAGCCTTAAAACCCAGAAGGGCGCCTGTTTCTCTAAAATAGATTGCGCTCACGCTAAATCGCACAACCTTAAAATGCTGATACTCAAATATTACTCCCTCGCCTTCGGCTCAGTCCGTCATACTACCCTCCCCCCACTTCGTAGGGGTCGGTTCTCATAACAAGGATTAACCGATTACGAAAATTGAGCCTCTACTCTAAAGGTCGCCGTCTCAATTTTCTTCATCCAAATTCGCCTACGGCGAACTTCGGTTAATCCTGATGTTAAATTTAATTTTCTAGAAATACAAACGGGAATTCTCTCTTATTTTTTATTGGGCCCCACTTTCTCTTGTATCATACTTGCTCTGCAAATTAGTTAAAACTTCTGCATAAAGAGTATTTGGAATTGTGATTCCTTCTTTTGGAGGGCAACCAGTATTAAATCTGTTTCCTGCAATTCTTCTTGTTTTACTTTGTTCCCAAATTTCTTCAAGACTCTGCTTTCTTACATTTCCTTGACTTTCAATATATCCTGGGCAACCTACAACATTTCCCTTCATGGTTACATACAATCCTGCTCTTAATTGGTTGCATGGATGTCCACCAGGCAAACAAGAAATTCCATCTGTTTCGATTTCTTCTAATGTTTGAAGACCATTCTCAATATTCCATGAATAAATATTTGTCCATAATTCAACTTTTTGTTCATGCGTCAGATCATTTTGTCTTAGAAATTCACTATCAATCTGTTTTCCACTTGTCATTAATACTGCTGTGACAGGATAAATATTTCTTTCTCTTGCCCATACATAGATTGGAAAAGCATCTTCTGATGTAGAATTCCTAACAGGAGCATTGCAAAATGCTAGTCTAGTCTGACTAGAATCAGTAAACCCAGCATTTACTAAATTTTCCAACGCAATATTTCTTATTTGGGTGTATCCTGGAGTTCTTACAGCATAATCTTGAATTGCTGGATCAAAAGAATGAAAACCCAACATGAAACTAACATCTAATTGATACATTCGTTCTGCTAATTCCTGAGCAGTCTTTATTCCATATCGCCCATGAAATCTTTTTGCAATATCATCATTCCCTAAACCTTGTCCCTTTGTAAAAACAGCAGTGCCTATACCCATACTTGTCATTATTTCAGCAAATTGCAAGAATTTCCTACTCTCCGTAGGTTCTCCTACTCCACAAATTTTTACATATTTTAATCCCAGTTTTTTTCCATCCTCTACTACTTTGATTAATTCCCCTAAACTTAAATCTCTTCTATCTTCTGCACTATCTACTTCACTATCTTGTCTAAAACAATCAGGACAATGTAACGAGCAATACCTATCTAAATCTATATCTAGAAGCATTAAACTTCCTTGATTTTCTTCTAATTCTTTTCTTGAGAAGAATCCCCAGTTTGGTAAAGTGTTTTGATAACCTTCTGGAAATCTTCCTTCAAGTTTTTTTGGTACATTAGGAACTGATTTTTCCATTTTATTAACTCCTTAGTGGAAACTAATTAAAGAATATTAATAAAAGTTTTGACCATATTTTTTACACTTTAACCAAAAAACTTATAAATATAGTTAATATTATTAATTTATGGTATATAAGCTAGATAAAAAAGATAGGCAAATACTCTACCAGCTAGATCTAGATAGTAGACAGAGTTACAAGCAAATAGGGCGAAAAGTAAAGCTTAGTAGAGAAGTTGTTCAATACAGGATAAAACAACTTGAAAAAAGAGGAATTATTCGAGGATATCAAACACTTATTGATGTTAGCAAATTAGGATATCTAAATTGCAGGTTTTTTATTAAGTTTCAAAAAGATTCTCCTGAAGAAGAAAATCAAGTCATTGAATATTATAAAAAACATCCTCAATTTTGGTGGGTTGATAGTATTGATGGATTTAGAGATTTAGGTCTTGCATGTTGGGTAAAGAACATATATGAATTTTTTGAGATAAAAGAAGATTTGATTAAGAGATTTGGAAAATTCATTTTTGACCTTGATATTGCAATCTACTCAAAATTTTATATTTACAAAAGAACCTATCTTTCTGAGGAAAAAAGAGGAGATGAAAAAATCAAAGTGATGTTTTATCCTGAAAAAGCTGAGTTTGATGATAAAGATATTAAAATTTTGAGATTAATAACCCCGAATGCAAGAATGACTTCTGTTGCAATTTCGGAAAAGACAGGAATTAGTGTTACCAATGTCAACTACAGAATTAAAAAAATGATTGATAATAAAATCATTGTCGATTTTAGAGTAATACTTGACCTCCAAAAAATAGGTTACTATTGGTACAAAATAGAAATGCAACTAGATGATTTAAATGTGAAAAATAGCATGTTAAGTTTTTTCCATCAACATCCAAACATTATCTATGCTTATGAAACAATAAGCGAGAATGATCTAGAAGTTGAAATGGAAGTTCAAAGTTATGAAGAGTTTAGGAAAGTATTAGATGAGATTAGAAGTTTATTTGGAAAGTCTATAAAAAAATATCATCATTTATTGTGGTATAAAGAACATAAATTCCTCTTTATGCCTTAACGAGAAAGTGGGACTCTTAATGTTTTTCTTAATGGCTCTTCGAGCTTGAGAGAATTCCCTAAAAATATAGTCTGCTTCGCAGAATTGATATGAAAATTAAATTTAACTTCTCCGCTTTTTTGCTACGCAAAAAATACTCGACCCCACTGCGTTCTCCTCGCTTTGCTCGTCGGGGCGTATAACAGGGCTTAAACGGAAAATGCCTCAGCTCGGCATTTTCCCAAATTACTCCCTTCGGTCGCAACTTCGTTTAAGCCCGATGTTATATTCAATTGAGAAAAGACCTATAAACGATTAGAGGTGAGACTAATTAAAAGCAGTTTCAATAACAACAGACAAATGATCAGAAATTTTCATCTTTGGTATATAGTAACTTTTTATAATAAAGTGGTCTGTAACAAAAATAAAATCCTTACAGGATTTAGGTTTCCATGAAGGATAAGTCATATAATCTGTAATTCTTTTCAAACCGATGTCATTGAAAATGGCCAATTCGGATTCATCACTTACATTAAAATCTCCACTCAATATTAGCGGTGTTGTTATATTATTAACAACTTCACTTATATCATGTATTTGTTTTGCTCTAATTTGTTTACTGAGACTAAGATGAGCAACTAATATGGATACATCTCGGTCATTTACTTTTGATAGTGCTACTCCTAGATATCTTGGCTCTCCTTTACCAGGCAATCGGTATTTTTTACTTTCTATGATAGGATACTTTGTTAATATGGCATTTCCTTGATTTAATACTCCCTTCAGTTGATAAGCGGAATAAAACACATGCTCATTAAGAGAGGTATTATCAGAAAGCAATTTTACATAATCTATATTTTTAGTTCTAAATGAGCCTCCATCAATCTCTGTTAAAGTAATAATATCAATATTTTCTAAATTAATAAAATCAGCAATTTCCATAACATATTTTTGTGAATGTGGTAAGAAATATTTCCAAGAAGATGTTAGATATTGCCAATAACCTTTTGTTATTCCGACACCAGATTGAACATTGATAGTTGATATCTTAATTCGCTTCATTTTGAAATAAATAACTATAAGGCATTTATATATTTAATTAGTCCTACCTTTTCTTCTTCTCTATGATAGCACTTCATGCTTGATTGGTCGGTCTTTTTTTCAACTTTTAGGACGAAATCTGACCACATGGTGTATAATCAAAAAAACTAACAGAACTTAAAGGGTTTACTCTTCCTTCACCAAGCTCAGTCGTCATTCTCCAAAATCGTCTTCGACAATTTCGTTTAAGCCCGATGTTAAAAATCAATTAAGAAAGTGTACATGTGCCGCCAGAATATTTCTTCCTGTCAACCATTTCTTTTGCTTTCTGTGCAATGTGCTCAGCGCTTAAGCCGAAGTGCTTTATTAATTCCCATGATTCTCCTGATTCTCCGAATTTATCATCTACTCCAATCATGTCAAACACAGCAGGAAGGCCTTCCTGCGCAATGACTGAAGCAACCAGATTTCCCAGTCCGCCTTTCTGATGTTCTTCAGCTGTGAGTATGCATGAAGTGTCTTTCACTGCATTGATAACAGCATTTTTGTCAAGAGGCTTTAGTGTTGACATATTGATTACCCTTGCATTGATATTGTATTCCTCTTTCAATATCCATGCGGCCCTCATTGATTCTGCAACTTCAGGGCCAAAAGAAATTATTGAAATATCTTCATCTTTATTCTCAGAAGCATCTGCAAATTCTGTCTCAAATGCATCTATAAAATTATCTTTTTCTCCGATATATTTTATAACTGTTGCTTTGCCAAATTCATAAGGTGTTGCTTCTGTTGTAATAATTGGTGTTGATTCCCTTGCAAACCTCAGATAGCATGGACCTTTTATCTTGTCTATGGCAGTTTTAGTTATCTTTTTCATCTCAACTGCATCACAGCCAGCCAGAAGATTCATGTTTGGCAGGCCTGCAATCTGGAAAACTTCTTCCAGTGCCTGATGTGTTGCACCATCAGGGCCGACACTCACGCCGCCATGCGCACCTGCAATTTTGACATTCAAATCTCCATAGCACACAGTTGTTCTTATCTGATCCAATGCTCTTCCTGCTGCAAAAACACCATACGTTCCAAAGAATGGAATTTTTCCCTCTTTTGCAAATCCTGCTGCCACGCTTGTTCCGGATTGCTCTGCAATGCCCATGTTGAAAAATCTGTTTTTCCTGTCAGGTTTTTTTGCATAAAACATGTCTATGCAGATGCTTCCTGAAATATCAGCGCCTAATGCAACAACATTTGGATTTGAATTGTCGTTCAGCTCTTCGCCAAATCCTTTTCTTGTAGGCTTCATCTCAGCTTTCATATTTTCCTGCTGATTCCACCAGTAATTTCTGCTGAATTTTGGCATTTCTTTTTCTATTCGTTCATCAACAGTTTTTTGATAATCTTCAGCTATCTTTATCATTTCATCTTTTGGGAGATAATCAAGTTTCAGTTCATTGATTGCAATGTCAAGCTGCTCTTTGTTCGGGGCTTTTCCATGCCACCCCGCCTGATTTTCCATGAAGCTGACTCCTTTTCCCTTTATAGTATTTGCAATTATTACAGCCGGCTTGTTTTTTGTATTTTCAGCTTCTTTGAATGCTTCCAATAAAGTTTTTACATCATGCCCGTCGCAGATTATAACGTGCCAGCCAAATGCCTTGTATTTTTCATGCAATGGCCCGACATTCATTACATCTTTTGTCCAGCCGTCAATCTGCAGATTATTATTGTCAATTATGCCGACAAGATTATCAAGCTTGTAATGCCCTGCGCTCATCACTGCTTCCCATATTTGTCCTTCCTGCTGCTCTCCATCACCCATTAAACAGAATACTCTATAATTTTTCTTGTCCAATTTTGCAGCGAGGGCGCTTCCCACAGCAGCACTCAAACCTTGTCCTAATGAACCGCATGAAAGTTCTATGCCTGGAAGTTTTTTACTGTCAGGATGCCCCTGAAAAGGACTGCCCAATTTTCTTAATGTTGCGATTTGCTTGATATTAAAATAACCAGAATATCCTAAAGAAACATACCATGCAGGAGCCTTATGTCCTGCAGAAAAAAACATTCTGTCCCTGTCTTCCCATGCAGGATTATGCGGCTTGTGTTTCATAACATTCAGATAAGCTGCTGCAAGTATGTCCATTGCGCTTAATGTGCCGCCGCTATGACCTGAACCTGCGCAGTGTATTGATATTAAACTATATCCTCTCATTTCTCTTGAAGATTTATTTAGTTCAGCCGGAGAAAGTTTTTTTTCATTTCCTTCTTTGTCAATTATTCCCATTAATTGCTCCCCCAATTTAATCAAATTGACATATTGATAAGATTAACCAGTTTCAATTGCTTCCTTGATTCTTTTGCATCCTTTAATTATATTTTCAGTTGAAGTGGCGTAGCTTAAGCGTATGTACTGCTGTGTCTCTTCAGGATTTTTTTTGCCGAAATGTGTATCAGAAAGAACAGCTGCGCCGTGTTCAAGGAGATATTTTCTCATTTCTTCGGCTTTTTCAAATCCTAATTTTTTGCATGCCTGTGTAACATTTGGAAAAACATAAAACGCACCCTTTGGATTAATGCAGCTGACTCCTTCAATTTCATTAAGCAGTTTGACAATAAGGTCTTTTCTTTTTCTGAAAATTTCAACCATCTTCAGAGCTTCTTCCTGCGAGCCTCCAAAAGCTTCCTTCATTGCATATTGTGCAATGTGATTGGGGCATGATTCAGTATTTGTCACCCATCTGGATATGCTTTTTGCCAAAACAGGGTTTACCATGAATCCCATGCGCCATCCGGTCATTGCATAAGCTTTGGAAGCGCCGTCCATTATTATTGTGCGTTCATACATTCCGGGCAAAGATGCAATGCTTGTAAATTTTTCACCGTAAATAATCTTGGAATAAATTTCATCGCTGAAAATCCAGAAATCATGTTTTTTTGCCAGTTCAGCAACTTCCTTGAGAATATCTTCATCAAGAATCCCTCCGGTTGGATTTTGAGGCGTGTTTAAAATCAGCAGCTTTGTATTTGGGGTTATTCTTTTTTTTAATTCTTCAATTTCAAAATTAAACCCTTTTTTTTCAACTAAGGGAAGTGGAACAGGTATTGTTCCATTTACCCTTGCTTGGGATTCATAAATTGGATAGCCGGGATTCGGATAAATAACTTCGTGCCCCTTGCCGTAATCAGTAGTGCATTGAATTGCAAAAGCAATGAATGGTTTTGCGCCATTGGCAATTACAACATCATCAGGGCTTGCATTTAACCCTCTTGATTTATTCACATAATCAGCAATAGTTTTTCTGACGTCATATGCACCTGCAGAATCAGTATAGCCTGTTTTTCCGTCGTTGATTGCTTTTATAGCAGCATCTTTTATGTTTTGAGGGGTATCAAAATCAGGCTGGCCTATGCAAAAGCTGATTATATCTTTTCCTTCCCTCAGCATCTTATTAACTTCGGCAAGAACAACAAAAGCATTCTCTGTTCCAAGTTCATTTGTTCTGTGTGATATTTCCATGATAGTGCCTCACTGCTGCCCGACAGAAAAATGTATGATAAAGTATGATATTTATAAATCTATTGAAAATATACGAGAATATTCTGAGAAGAAGAGAAAAGAAAGAGGCAAAAAGAGAAGTGATTGATACAATGGTAATGCCTGATGAAAAAGCTGTGATAAAAGAACTTGAAACCCACAATGGAGAATTAACCCAGACAGAAATTGTGAGATTCACAAAATTGTCAAAGGTAAAAATTCACAGAGTTGTGAAAAGACTTGAATCGCTTGGAATTATAAAGAAATACCCATACGGCATGACCAATAAGATAAAATTAGAGAAAAGCTTGTACAAAGATTCTGAAGAAGATTAGAAGAATTCTTTATTTATATTAAAGTTAAGGGGTAATATCTTTATCAAATAATTCGTCACTAGGTTTACCACAGAATGGACATATAAGAGAAAGCCCTATAAGTTTAGCCGTCATGATTTTTTTATGACAATGTAAGCATATAACAGAAGGGTCATTTTTTGTTTGTTCCATCTTGATTCTCAATAAGAGTCTTTACCACGGTTAGTTAGTATATAAAATGATTGGTTTAGAAAATGAAGTGCATGATTTCATAATCTTGTAAATTATTTAAAGCGATTTTATTTATAAACAAACCTATGATTTTAGGAGGGGGTATTTATCGACCTAATAATTTTAGAAACCATTTTATTAGAATTTTATAAGTTTGTTCTAAATATTTTTAAAATAGCAGAATTGAATATGATTAAAAAAAAGAAAAAAACGCCGCGGAGACGGGGCACCATTAGTCATAAAAAGTTATATTTTACAAATTACCTATGGCTGTTAGCAATTCCCTATGCCCTTCTATCAGCTTCTTGAACTTTTCAATTTCCTCTGAGACAATTCTTTGCCTGAGATTATCTTCTGAATTCCCTGATTTTGCCATTTTTTATCCACTCCTTTATCTCATCATGGGTATAATACCCTTCTCTGACACCTAGCAAGGTTTTTGCCTGTAAAGGATCATCTTTTACCCCAAATTTTGCATTATTTAAAAGTAAAAAATATTTTACAGCAATAAAAGCAGTTCTTCTATTGCCGCTTGCAAATGGGTGCCCTTGAACAAGGGAATGAAGCAATACAGTTGCTTTGTCGTAAATATTACCTTTTTTATTCTTCGCCTTACTGATTGCTTCAACAACTTTACTGTATGACATAACTGAGGGCTTATCTTTCTTTTTTGCTTTTATCAGCTCAAGTGCAAGCACATTATATTCTATGATTCGCTCTGGTGTTGGATAAACAAGATTGTTCGCCATAACATTGTTCATAATTTAGTGGTATAAAAAGTTATCTTTATCCAATATATTTTATTATTGAAAAAAGAAAAAAACGCCGCGGGTGAGATTTGAACTCACATATCCTTTCGGAAACGGGATTAGCAATCCCGCGCAGTACCAGGTTGTGCCACCGCGGCAGATAACAATATCTACCCCCTCTCAGAAATTATGTTTATTTAAATGCTTTTGGTTATGTCAGGAGCTACCTGTCAAAAACAGGAAGAATAATGCCAAGAATATCTGCATTCTGAAGCGGGGTAGTTCTTGAGCATATTAGAAATTTTCCATCTGTATGAATATATTGACTTTTCAGCCACTAATTAGAAATTAACTGAAAATTTCAAATATTTCAAATCCCATCTTTGCCAGAACTTCCTCTGCCTTTTTCAAGTGCTTTTTCTTCACAAGGATGTGGTCTGTTGAAAAAGAAGAATAAGCGATTATGCTTATTTTCCTGTCTGCCATTTTCTTTGCCACTTTTGCCATGAACCCAATCACTCCAAAAGGAATCACAAAGTCAAAAGTGATGAGTTTCCAGCCTTTTTCGCATTCAGCAGTCTTAATGTTTGAAAGTAGTTTTTCATCAACAACTGCAGTTGTTTCTTTTTTGTCTTTAATCACTGCAAATGAATTTTTTGGGGCATTATTCACCTTTACTACTGCATAATCTTTGGAATCAACAACAACTTTCCTGCCTAAAAATAATTTTTTGCCATCTTATTTTATTTCCTTAAGTTCGCAGGCTTTTACAGCTTCTCCAGTTACTCTGTAATTACCACATTTCCAGTTCTCTCTTGCAGAGATTTCATAAGGTATCTTGAAAGTAATTGTTTTATTAGGACCTACATACATCTTGTCAGAAAAAATATCTTTAGCTGCCTTTTGCAATGTTTCACAGCTTATTATTGCCTGAAACTGTGCTCCTTCAGAATCTATATTTTTTACAGTAACATCAATTTCAGTATTCCCGCCAAAGAAATTCCCTATTCCTGAAGCATTTGTATCACCCATAATTTCAAATTCTGCTGGCCTTGTAACCTGATTGCATACATAAGAGGAACATCCTGTAGTTATTGTTGTGACATTTTGTATGGGCGAAGAAACAACATTTGTGCTGGTTATTGTCTTTACAAGATAACCCGAGCCAAATCCAACTAAAAGAGCCACAAATACATAAAGAACAGCCTTCCAGACTCTTATTCCCTCAAAAACATTAGGCATTATAGAATATCTTATTTTCTATTATATATAATTTTTGCTGTCTTGGGCGCTGTAGAAAATCTCGGCATTCGCCTCGTGTAAATGCGAGCTTCGCTTTTGCTCAGCAGGCTTCTGGCACCGGCTCGCGTTAATATTTTGTTTTCAAAAGCGAAAATTCCTCTTGCAATCCTTTCCGCCAGGAAAGTCGCGAACGTTAGTGACTCGATCCTTTTCGCCAGCTTCTGTAATAATAAAACGCCTGCAACAGTGATGCCAAGACTTTCATTTTCTACAACGCCGCTGTCTTGTAAACAACTTTTAGAAAATAACAAAGAGACAGTCAAAGACTGTTTTCAGGAGTTTGTACGCTCTGTCTTGAAGAAATATGCGCTCGTTAGAAAACAGGCAATCCAGACCAGCATCCATAGCCATGAAAATATTGCACCTGCAAAAATTGCCAGGAGCACGACCATGATGCTAAGAAGAATGAAGGCTATTGCTATGCCCACATGTACTTTTGGGGATTCTGGTTTCATTTTGCTCTCCAAATTGATTTATATGTAATGAATATTAGTGATATGGAGTTTATATTTTTTATAAATTTTTTGTGGTTTGGTTCCATTTTCAGGCTTAAAATAAAAGTA
>Ga0210050_1002571_pt1 | contig 17251 bp, 19 predicted proteins | sample CryGey132114_all_FD_185463 | JGI IMG/M metagenome (GOLD analysis project Ga0210050, IMG submission 185463) | Groundwater microbial communities from aquifer - Crystal Geyser CG22_combo_CG10-13_8/21/14_all (SPAdes) (version 2) | ecosystem: Environmental > Aquatic > Deep subsurface > Groundwater ...
TTATTTGAGAAAGTGGTAGGATTTGAAGGGAGTCCTGATAAATACGACGAATAGGAGTATTTGTTTATCGGGACGAGTGGCCGACCCGGAGCGAAGCGAAGGGCGCCAAATCCTCTTCCGCCCACCAGAAAATTTGAGTATTTATTATTTGAGAAAGTGGTAGGATTTGAAGGGAGTCCTGATAAATACGACGAATAGGAGTATTTGTTTATCGGGACGAGTGGCCGACCCGGAGCGAAGCGAAGGGCGCCAAATCCTCTTCCGCCCACCAAATGTTTTAAAGATTTGTTATTTGAGATTAATGCGGGAGTAGCTCAGTGGTAGAGCTTCTCGTTGCCAACGAGAAGGTCGCGGGTTCGAACCCCGTCTCCCGCTCCATTAATAACAAGCTAGGGGTTCGAAGAGAGCCCTGTTTTGAAATACGACACTGCTATTGCGACGAATAAGAGCAATGTTTAGCAGGCCGGCCGAGATGTGAGGCCGGCAAGAGTATTTACTTGTAATATCATAGAGCGAAGATAGGCAGAATTATAAATAAACCAAACCTTTAAAGGAGGAACAAGATGCGCATGGTAGATTTTTTGAACGAAAAAGCAATATCTGCGGATTTGAAATCCAAGGACAAGAATAGCGCTATAAAAGAACTTACAGATCTTTTAGTAAAATCAGGCCAGCTGAAGCCAAGGGATAAGGATGCTGTGGTAAAGGTACTTTTAAACAGAGAAGCCCTTGGCTCAACCGGAATAGGTCAGGGCGTGGCCATACCTCATGGAAAATGCGAATATGTGAGCGAGCTCATAGGCGCTTTCGGAATATCTAAAAGCGGCATAAAGTTTGATTCGTTAGACGGGGAACCTGCATATATATTTTTTCTGCTCCTGGCTCCCATTGAATCTTCGGGCCCGCATCTTAAGGCCCTGGCTCGCATCTCAAAATTATTGAAAGATAAATATTTCAGGGATTTATTAAAAGGAGCTGATAGCGAAAAGTCGTTAATTAAAATCATAAAAGACGAAGATACAAGAAGGACTTGATAAAAATGCGAAGATTAAAATGGCTTTATCCGGGCATGAAAATAAAACGCTGGATATTTACTTCCGGCACAGGGGTCTTGTTGGTTGCGGCAGGCTCTATCGTACTCATACTTAAAAGATTCCCAGGTTCAAAAACTATCGGCATAACTGTTATAATCCTTGGAGCTCTTATAATCATATACGGTATGAAAAGGATGCTAAAGTCATTCGTAGCTGTCTTTCTACCGCAGAGAGAAAAAGAGCTGGTTGATATAATGTATCATTACAGCCAGCTTGAAAAAGGGCCCAAGGTGGTAGTCATAGGCGGAGGCACAGGGCTTTCAACCATTCTGCACGGCTTAAAAGAGCAGACAAGCAATATCACGGCAATAGTGACTGTTGCTGATGACGGAGGATCCTCCGGAAGGCTTAGAGAACAATTTGGCATACTCCCTCCGGGAGACATAAGAAACTGCCTTGTAGCGCTTGCCGATGCAGAACCCTTGATGAGGGAGTTGTTTCAGTTCAGGTTCGGAAGCGAATCGGAGTTAAGCGGTCATAGTTTCGGCAATCTGTTTATAACAGCAATGTGTAAAGTCACTGGTGATTTTGAAAAGGCAATCAAGGAATCCTCCAAGGTTCTTGCGATAAGAGGAAGAGTTATCCCTTCCACGTTTGAAAAAGTAAAACTTGTGGCGGAATATCAGAACGGACAGAAAACAGTGGGCGAGACAAAGATAGTAAAGCAAAATGCCCCAATAAAAAGGGTTTATCTGGACCCGGCTAATTGCAAAGCCAGCAAGGAATCATTCGAGGCTATAGCAGAGGCAGACATAATAGTGTTGGGGCCCGGCAGTTTATACACAAGTGTTATTCCTAATCTTTTAGTAGAAGGCATAGCGGAAAAAATCGCCCAATCCAAAGCTCCGAAAGTATATGTTTGTAATGTAATGACGCAGTCCGGAGAATCAGATAATTATACGGCATTTGATCATATGAACGCGCTTATATCTCATACGCGGCCAGATATACTTAATTATTGCATCGTAAACGCGGGAAAAGTCCCAAAAGAACTTCTCAATAAATACGAAGAAGAAGGCGCTTTCCCTGTTGTGGCGGATTCGGACAAGATTATAGAAAACGGCTACAATGTAATAGAAGGCGATGTAGTAAATACCCAGAATTATGTAAGGCACGATGCCAAAAAACTCTCAAAGGTTATTATAGACCTTACTCTTAAAACAAAAGGCAAAAAGATTTCTATAGATTAAAGCGGGTTTAGCATGCTAATAGAAAAAAAGTTAACCATTCAAAATGAATTGGGGCTTCACGCCAGGCCTGCGGCGCTGTTTGTACAGATAGCCAATAAGTACGAAAGCGATATTGTAGTAAAGAAAGGCAGGCAAGAAGTGAACGGAAAGTCCATAATGGGGCTTTTGACACTTGCGGCTGAAAAAGGCGCAATGCTCCATATTAAAGTAAACGGCCCTGACGCCAAAGAAGCAGTACAGGAACTCGAAAAGGTAATACTGGGGGATATTCCATAATGTCATTAAAAGGTATACCAGCTTCGCCCGGGATAGCCATAGGCAAGGCTTTTTTATTTGATACGAGGCAGCTTGTAGTAACCGAAAGAGATATCAAGCAGGACGTTATTCCTTCCGAGATAACCCGCTTTGAAGAAGCCCTTATAAAAACGCGTTCAGAGATACTCGCCATCCAGAAAAAGATTTCCAAAGAGATGGGAGGCCAGCACGCAGAGATATTCAATGCCCATCTCCTGGTCTTGGAAGACAGGATGCTGATAGAGGAAGTGATAGAAGATCTTAAAAAAGATCGCAAGTGCGTTGAATATATATTTTCAAAGGTTATAGCCAAATATATAAAGGTCTTCTCTAAAATGAACGATGAGTACCTCAAAGAAAGGACTAGCGACATAGAAGATGTGGGCAAAAGGATTTTAAAAAATCTTATAGGCGCTCAGGAAAAAACACTTAGCGACCTGACAGAAGAGGTCATAGTTGTGGCGTACGACCTGTCTCCCTCAGACACCGCTAATATGCACAAAAAGAATGTAAAAGGATTTGTCACTGATATAGGCGGCAGGACTTCTCACACTGCGATCATGGCAAAGTCGCTGGAGATTCCGGCTGTGGTAGGGCTTGAAAGAGCCACTACTAAAATAAAGCCGGGGGATATGCTGATTGTGGACGGGACAGGCGGGGTAGTAATAATCAACCCTGACAAGATAACCCTTAAAAAATATGAGACAAAACAGCAGAAATTCGTAGCATTTGAGAAAATACTTTTAGATTTTAAAGATAAACCCGCTGTCACTATTGACGGTCGTAAGATAGAGGTCTCTGCAAATATAGAATTGCCTGAAGAGGTCAGCTCTGTAATTGCTCATGGCGCAGAGGGTATAGGGTTATACCGCACAGAATTTCTCTACATGAATAGAAACGACGTCCCTGACGAGGAAGAACAGTTCGAGGCGTATAAGAAAGTGGCTGCCAGGCTTTCCAAAAGCCCTGTTATAATCCGTACACTTGACCTGGGCGGAGATAAATTTTTATCCCAGCTTAAAGTTCCTCATGAGATGAACCCGTTTCTTGGATGGCGGGCGATAAGATTCTGCCTTGCGAAACCCGAGGTGTTTAAGGTCCAGCTGAGGGCAATACTTCGCGCCAGCGTATTCGGGAATATAAAAATCATGTTTCCTATGATATCCGGTTTGGGAGAACTCAGGCAGGCAATAGAGGTTCTGGAAGAGGCAAAACAAAAATTGAGAAATAAAAAACTGGCTTTCAAGGACGACATAGAAGTCGGGGCCATGATAGAAATTCCTTCTGCCGCGCTTACCTGCGACCTTCTTGCCAAAGAGGTGGATTTTTTCAGCATAGGCACTAATGATCTCATACAATATTCCCTGGCAGTAGACAGGGCGAATGAGAAGATAGCTTATCTGTACAAGCCGACCCATCCCGCTGTCCTGAGGCTCATAAAAAATATAATAGATTCAGGCCATAAAGAAAATATATGGGTAGGTATGTGCGGAGAAATGGCAGCTGAGCCGGGATTTGTTTTGATTTTATTGGGATTGGGCCTGGACGAATTCAGTATGAGTCCGGTAGTCATTCCGGAGGTGAAATACGTTATCAGCAATGTGAAATTCGAGGATGCCAAGAAAGTCGCGGAAGAGGCATTGACACTTTCTACAGGCGAAGAGGTAGAAACCTTTACAAATAAAAGGCTGAATGAGCTGATCCCATGGCTCAAGAAGACCAAGAAACAGTAGCAATCCTTCGGCATGAATAAACTGGACAATCTGAAATTAATAAAAAAGCTGGACCGCTCAGATATGCTGAAGTTTATCTCCGGCCTGCCGGGCCAATGCCGCGATGCCTATAAGATAGGAAGTTCCGTCAATATAAGCAAACCCTCCATAAAAATAAGTAATATAGTATTCGCAGGCGTTGGGGGATCAAGCATTGGCGCTGGCCTGGTAAAAGTATATCTCCATGATGAGCTAAAAATTCCGGTATCAATATGCCGCAATTACGCATTGCCTGATTTTACCAGAGAAGATACGATTTTATTCTGCTCGAGTTATTCCGGCAACACAGAGGAGACGCTTTCCTGTTTCGATAATGGCCTTAAGAAAAAAGCCTTTATAATAACTTTGGGTTCAGGCGGCAGGTTAAAAGAGATAGCTTTAAAAAATAATATCACGCACATATCTATCCCTTCCGGTTATCCGCCCAGGACAGCTGTAGGTTATATGTCCATAATAATACTAGCTATCCTGGCCAGGCTGGATCTTATAAAAGATAAAGAAAACGACGTAAAAGAGCTTTGCAATGTCCTTTCAGATATAAGGGATAAAGAGATAGGCTTTGAAGTCCCTCTGGTAAAAAATATTTCCAAACAGATAGCGGCGAAACTTTATAAGAAATATCCCGTGATATACGGCACAGCTGATACCACAGAAGCTGTAGCTATGAGATGGAGAGAGCAGATTGCTGAGAACGCGAAGGCGCTTTCATCCGGAAATGTTTTTCCTGAAATGAACCACAATGAGATTGTGGGCTGGAAATTTCCTAAAAATATTTTGAAAGATTTCAAGGCCATAATATTCTCTGATAAAGATGATTACGAAAGAGTGAAAGAGCGCATAAAGATTATCAGCGGAATTATAAAAAAATCCGGTTCAGAAGTTATTTTATTGAAACGAGATTCAGGCGGAAGGCTCGCGAGGATTTTTTCTCTTTTGTACATAGGGGATTTTGTGAGTTTTTATCTAGCCATACTTAATAACATTGACCCTACGCCAGTGGAAGTAATAGATTATCTGAAAAAAGAATTAGGAAAAATATGAAAGTATTATTATTAGCCGCAGGTTATGCCACCAGGCTGTATCCATTGACGCTAGATACCCCGAAGCCGCTTCTTCCAGTGGCAGGCAAGACCGTCATGGGTTATATATTTGACCTCATCGAGCCTTTAAAAGAAGTGGACGAGGTATTTATCGTAACAAACGAAAATTTTTTCCGTAATTTTAAAGACTGGAAGAAAACTTTTAAAAGCTCCAAAAAAATAACAATCGTGGATGACGGCACCACCTCCAACGAGACCAGGCTGGGCGCCACGGGTGATATAGAATTCGTCATAGAAAAGAAAACCATAAAAGACGATCTCTTGGTTTTAGCAGGGGATAACCTTTTCAAGGCAGACCTCTCGATATTTACAAAATTCTGCGCGTCAAAAAGGCCTTCTATCACTATAGGCCTTTATGATATAAAAGACTTGATTCTTGCGAAGAAATACGGTATAGTATCCGTTGATAAAAATAATAAGGTCATTGATTTTAAGGAAAAGCCGGCTAATCCGCCTTCCACTCTCGCAGCGATGTGCCTTTATTTCTTTCCTAAAGAAAGATTGGACGTAATGAAGAGCTATCTGGGGATGGATAACGCCAAAGACGCGCCGGGTTATTTTCTGGAATGGCTTTACAAAAGAGAACCGATGTTCGGTTATATCTTTAAAGATAAAAAGTGGTTTGATATCGGCGACAAGAAATCATTAGAAGAAGCTGATAAAGAATTCAGAAAGGAGTAGAAATGTCTAAGGGAAAATATTACGTTACTTCGGAATCGGTCGGGGAGGGCCATCCTGACAAGCTGTGCGATCAGATATCGGATTCCATACTGGATGAAGTTTTAAGACAGGATTCCAGGGGCAGGGTCGCGTGCGAGACATTTGTCACTATGGGCCTTATTATAATAGGAGGGGAAATTACCACTACTGCCTATGTGGATGTAATCAATACCGCAAGAAAAGTAGTCAGAGAAATCGGCTACACAGACCCTAAATACGGGATGGATTATGAAACTTGCGCTGTTGTAAACACGATACACTCACAGTCTCCTGACATTTCACAGGGCGTGGATAAAGGCGGAGCAGGCGACCAGGGATTTATGGTAGGATATGCGTGCGACGAAACGCCTGAACTCATGCCTTTACCTATTACGCTTGCGCATAAACTTGTCAAAAAAATGGCTGAAGTAAGAAGGTCTAAGGCGCTGAAATATCTTGGGCCTGATTCCAAAAGCCAGGTGACAGTTGAGTACAAAGACGGTAAGTTTGTTCGGATAAATTCAGTGGTACTTGCTTCTCAGCATACAGAAGAGATCCTGGATAAAACCGGCGAGCACATAACAGAAAAGGCGAGAAAAGAGATTATAGAAAAAATCGCCAGGCCTATATTGGGCAAACTGGTTGATAATAAGACAGAATATTACGTGAATCAAACAGGCAAGTTTTTAATAGGCGGGCCACAGTCTGACACGGGCATGACAGGAAGAAAAATAGTCGTGGATACATACGGCGGGATCGTACCTCATGGCGGCGGCGCTTTTTCAGGCAAGGATCCGACCAAGGTTGACCGTTCAGGCGCGTATATGGCTAGATATGTTGCGAAAAATGTTGTAGCTGCGGGCTTTGCCAAAAAATGCTGCATACAGTTAGCGTATGTAATAGGAAAGGCAGAACCTTTGGCAGTAATGGTGGATACCTTCGGCACTGGAAAAATTCCGGAAGAAAAGATCTCGATGCTTATCCGGGAGCATTTTGACCTTACTCCCAGAGGTATAATCACAGAACTGGATCTTTTAAAACCCATATATAGAAAGACAGCAGCTTACGGGCATTTTGGCCGCGAAGAAGAAGGCTTTACCTGGGAAGAGACAGATAAAGTAGCTTTATTAAAGAAAGGATGCGTTTGTCCGGCATGAAATACGATATAAGCAATATAAAATTAGCGCCTACCGGAAAATTAAGAATAGAATGGGCAAATGAAAATATGCCTGTCCTTAAACTTATAAGGGAAAGATTCTCCAAAGAAAAACCATTGAAAGGTATAAAGGTAAGCTCGTGCCTGCATGTAACCACAGAGACAGCGGTTTTAATGCATACCCTGAAATCAGGCGGGGCAGATGTGAATCTCTGCGCCTCCAATCCTCTTAGCACCCAGGACGATGTGGCTGCGTCACTGGTAAAAGATTTTGGTATACCTGTTTTTGCCAGACGAGGCGAGAATAACGATGTTTATTATTCCCATATTGAAAGTTCTCTGGCGCTTGAACCTCACATAACAATGGACGACGGCGCAGATCTGGTATCGACAATACATAAATCCAAAAAACACCTTGCCCCTGGCATGTTAGGCTCGACAGAAGAAACCACCACGGGTATAATAAGGTTAAGAAGCCTGGAGCAGAATAAAAAACTTCTTTTTCCTGTTATTGCCGTGAATGACGCTGACACGAAACACCTTTTTGATAATCGTTATGGCACAGGCCAGTCAACAGTGGACGGCATTATCAGGGCTACAAATGTCCTTCTGGCAGGTAAAATTGTTGTGGTGCTTGGCTATGGATGGTGCGGCAGGGGATTTGCCATGCGCTCTAGAGGCATGGGCGCAAATGTCGTTATTACAGAAATTGACCCCACTAAAGCGCTAGAAGCAGTCATGGACGGCTATTCAGTGATGCCCATGAAAGAAGCTGCTAAAAAAGGGGATTTATTTGTAAGCCTTACAGGCAATACCACGGTTATTGCAGGGGAGCATTTTAAAGCGATGAAGGACGGCGCAATAGTCGCTAATTCAGGTCATTTCAATGTCGAGATAGATATACCCGCTCTTGAAAAAATGAGTTCCAAAAAACGCGTTATCCGTAACGGGGTTGAGGAATACACTACTAAAGACGGCAGGCGCATAAATCTTTTAGGCGAGGGAAGGCTTGTGAATCTCGCGTGCGCAGAAGGCCATCCTGCGATAGTCATGGATATGAGCTTTGCGAATCAGGCCCTTGCTACAGAGTATCTTGTGAAGAACCATAAAAAGCTTTCCAAGAAAGTCTACAGGATGCCTGAGGCTATAGATAAAGAAATAGCCAGGCTTAAGCTAAAGAGCATGGATGTCCGGATAGACGCATTGACCCCTTTGCAGGAAAAGTATCTCTCCAGCTGGGAATCAGGGACCTAATTTTTTATCAATATTATCCCGATGGATCCAAATAGTATATTTGCCAGGTGGGCTGAGAGAATCGCCGGCAGCGCCCCGCTTTTACCGAGGGCGATGCAGCTTGCCATAAAGGCATAGTAAATAAATCCTATCACGATACTCATTCCTATTCCGAGCAAGGCAGTGGCCTTGCCTCTCTGTCTTACCCTTAAAGCAAAACCGGATCCTATCAGTATTACCACCAGGCTTGCGAAAGGAATGCTTATTTTCTGATGCAGGTCTACATTGAGCCTTGTTATGAGTTTGGGAGAGGTCTTGGAAAAATTCTTTATATAGTTATGCAGGTCCATAAAGCTCATGTATTCATAATTAGTGCCCTTTGACACAAGGTCTTTGGGTTTTTCCATATTTATTATTTTTTCCTCAAAGAATTCGGGAGAGCCTGCGACCATTCCTTTTTCATCCAGCCTGTACATCAGGATATTTGAAAAAATCCATATCCCATCTGACCATTTTGCCTCATGCGCGTTTATTTTCAGCGTGACATTATCTTTTTTATCCTGTTCTAATATAGTGATGCCGGTCGCTATATTAGAAGATGGGTCGTAATTATCTACGAATATCAGGCGGTTATTTTTACCGTAGAGTGCTATATTGAAGATAGCTTTTTTATTGAAAGATTTGCCTGCGTCAGAGTTATCTATGTAATTTTCTTTGATTGATTCTGCTTTGCGCATGCTATTGGGAAGGATCTTCTCTGATAATCCGAATATCAGTATGGTTATGGCGAGGCCTATATAGATAAAAGGCATGAGTATTCTATAGATGCTTATTCCTGCTGCGCGCATGGCCGTTATTTCACCATATTTATTCAATGTGCCCAATACGTATATGACGGAGATAAGGCTTGCCACTGGCGCGGTCTGCATGATAATCAGGGGTATCATGGATATGTAATATTCCCAGAGTATCCCTATCCGGATATTCTGCCTGAGGATCTCATCCAGATGGCCGAACAGATCTATAATAATATAGAGCACGATAAATACCAGCAGGCAGTATAAAAAAGGCAATATAAAATATTTGGTTATATATTTATCCAGTATCTTCATGCTTCAATGGTTTTGCGCAATAGAAAAATGCCTGCGGCGCCGATTATTATATTGGGCAGGTACATCCAGAATGCCGGGCTCCAGAGGCCCTTTAGAGATAATGCTATGCTCGCGGCCATTAATAGATAGTATAACACAATCACTCCTAGGCCTACGGCGAATTGGATACTTTTTTCCCCGCGCCTGGTGAAAATGCCCAGAGGTATGCCTATGAGTATAAATACCATGCTTGCAAAAGAGATGGATATTTTTCTGTGAAATTCCGTAATAAGCGAAGGCGTGTCTACGTGGTATTTCCCGAGGCGCTTGATCTCGTTTTTAATTTCCTGAAAATTCATTTCCTTAGGTTTTTTCTCTGTGTAATCGCTGGACGCTATTCGTTCATCTACATTGAGCGTAAGAAAATATGTTTTGAAATTTAGTTTGTAAAAATTCACAGGATTTTTAGGATTTGGCTCGTCGCTTGTGCCGTTCATGAGTTTTAATTTAACCGCGTTCTGGTTTTCAAGCGTTATAAATTCTCCTCTCTCGGCTATTATGGTCCTCGTGGAACGCTCGTCCTGCGGCTGGTATATGCGTACGCCCTTGAGTTTATTTTTATCTATCTCGTGTATGAATATTATGTAGCCTTTGAAGCTTTTTATAAATATTCCCGGCTCGAGATATGCGGCAGGCGTTTTTACCCCTATATTTTTTATAATCTTCCTTGAGGCAAAGTGCATTTTTGGTATTATCTCGTTATTGAGTACTATTGAAAAAAGGCTTAATAAAAGGCCTATTACAAGAATCGGAAAGCTCAGGCGGTAGATATTGATGCCGCTCGCGCGTATAGCCACTATTTCATTGTCTCCTGAGAGCCTGCCGAATACTAGCAGCACCGAAGTCAATATAGACATGGGAATGGTGTAGCTTAATAAAAACGGTATCAGGTAAAAGAAAAGCTTGCCCACCAGCCTTATATCCACGCCTTTATTTATCACAAGTTCCGCAAGTCTTATGATGTTTCCCACCACTAAAGTAAAGGTGAAAATTACCAGGGAAAATAAAAACATCACGATGATTTCTTTTATTATATATTTGCGCAGTATCTTCATTGTATGCTGTCTCCTCGCGCCAGCGTGATTACCTCTATGCGGCCTGCGCCTGAATTTTTCAAAAGCCCGGCGCATTCGTTTACGGTAGAGCCTGTTGTGAAGAGGTCATCCACGAGCAATATATTCCTGCCGCTGGCAAGGGCACTATTTTTTAAAGAAAAGCTTGACCGCAGATTTTTTATCCTGTCCTCTCTCTTGAGCTTGCTCTGAGGAGGGGTATTTTTTGTTTTTTTAAGCACGTTCCCTGAATACGTTATACCCAGGCCTTTACCTATTGCCTTAGCCAGGATATCGGCGTGGTTGATTTCTCTTTTGAACAGCTTGTCCGGGTGCATCGGTACGGATAATATAATCTGGCTTTCTTTTCCAATGTCATATTTTTTCATGAAGCCTATAATCAAGTTTGCGAAATCTTTTGAAAGGGAAGTTATTTTCTTATATTTGAAATCATGAATCAAATCTTTTAATGCGCCTTCGTAATGGCAGACTGACCATGCCCTGTCGAAATGCGGCATATCGTTTTTACAATCCGCGCATACGGCCTTTAATTCAGCATCTCCTTTGAGCTGCCTGCCGCATCTTAGACAGAAAGGAGGAAGCCTTTCCTTTAATTTCCCGGCGCAGCTAGCGCAGATATTACGGTCAAACTCGTCGAGTTTTTTAGAACAAACCCTGCATATAGCAGGGTAGAGCAGATTTATCAGCGCCCCTAGCATAGAATAAATATAACATAACGAGCGGATAAAATAAAGGTAAAATTGCGCTTGTCCAGTAAACAACTATAAAATAGACTTTATTAAAACGTAAAAGTTCTTAACATTATGGTATTTTTATGCTATATTGTTCAAATATGGATGATAATAATATAGATAATATAGAGGAAAAGCTGAAAAATATCGAGGACTGGAACAGGGAACGCGCAAACATAAAGCCTATCCTGGAAATAGCCATTGATTGCCATAATAAGGCGCGGCGCGAAGCTGGTTGGAAAAACTATGAAAAGGCGTCGGAGTTTTTTAAGCAGGCTATTGAGAATTATAGGAATGCCCTGAAGCTTAATCCGAAATATTACCTCCAGGATGTCATAGAGAGGGTGGATTTTGTCATAGATGAATATGTAAATAATATGTTTAATTTTAAAGGCTCTTCAGATAGGCTTCGGACAGAAAATGGCGTTAAGGAATTTATGGAGTTCACGCAGGGCCTGAGCGCCGATGAAATAAAGTATATTGACCAGTATGAATTAGCCATGCGTTATTTTAAAATAGCCGATATATATTTTCAGGACGGGGACTCTGACAGGGCGTATGAATTTTTCAATAAGGTGGCGGATATGCAGTCGAACAGGCCTTTTCTGAACAGGGATACGTATTTAAGGATAGGAGAAATACTCTATAGTAAAAGAAAATTCAAAGAAGCGCTTGTAAGCTTTGTTTCAGTGCTTTCTTTCGACAGGGGCAATGCAGGCGCGGTCATCCATCTTGACAGATGCCTGAAAGAATTAAAGATATTCGAACACAGGTTCAAATTTTTATCCGCCACGCCCAATGAGGCAAAAAAACTTATAATGGAGGTGTTATGATCGAGAATATTTTTAAAGAAAAAAGGAAATACCCCAGGATTGAATTGAAACTAAACGCTAAATATAAAATATTGGATTATGAGCAGGCTTTTCAGTTTACAAGGACGCACAATATCTCCGCAGAGGGCCTGTGTTTTGAATCAGCCGACCAGCTGAAACCGGGGATTTATGTGCAGCTTGAAGTGGACCTTAAAGACGGTAATCCGCCCATATCAATGGTAGCTGAGATAAGATGGGTGTCAGAGATCGTATTCGATAGACAGCAAAAGCATATCAACGGCGTCAAGATTATGAGCATGCCTCTAAAAGACGAGGCAAGGTTTTTAAAATATTACTGCGATAAAATAGTCGAGAAATTATCAGCTTATCTAAAATAGGTATCAATGAAAGGGGGAGTGGAATGGTAATGCGTTTGATTGTGGTTATTGCGCTCTTTGCGTCATTTTCACTGGCAGGATGCCTTAAAAAAGCAGAAGAAGACTTGTCCATGGAACCTAATATTACAGAAGAATCCGGGATGCCTGAGATAGAAGGCGCTAGCCAGGGAAAAAGCGTTTCTGTGGAACCCGCGGCCAGCCAGACAACAGTGGTTGAAAAGCCCAGTGTCCAGGACATACAGCAGGCTTTGAAGAACGCAGGCCTTTATGAAGGTAAAGTTGACGGCATTTCTGGGCCTATGACAAGAGAGGCCATAGAATCTTTTCAGTCCCAGAGCGGCTTAAAGTCAGACGGCAAGGTCGGTCCGATGACCTGGCAAAAGCTGAAAGAATACCTTATTAAATGAATCCGGACAGTAAAAAAAGATTTTCTATAGTTTACGAAGATGACTATATCCTTATAATCAATAAGCCTTCCGGAATATTGGTAGTGCCTACCCCGAAAGGAGAGACGAATACTCTTACGGACCTGCTAAATCAGGAACTGGATAAGCGCGGCGTTCAGGCCAAGGCCTATCCATGCCATAGGATTGACAGAGAGACCTCTGGCCTCATTATTTACGCCAAATCCAAGCCTGTCGAGCAGGCCATGATGGAGCAGTTTAAAAAACACCTGGTTAAAAAGACTTATATCGCGTTTGCCCACGGCATTGTGCGAAAAAATTCAGATACCCTGAAAGGCAATGTATACAATCAGAAAAGAAGAAAAACCGAGCTCATGATCACCAAATACAGGGTCATTGAAAGAAGAAAGGATTTCACCATAGTAGAGGTGGAGCCGTTTACAGGCAGGACGAATCAGATCAGGATACATTTTAAGGGACTCGGGCATCCGCTGGTGGGAGAAAGCGTATACGCATTCAGGAAAGACTTTAGGCTGAGGTTTAAAAGGACCGCTCTTCACGCTAAAGCGCTCGGCTTCACGCACCCTGTCACGGGCATAAAAATGAATTTTGATTTGCCATTAGCGGACGATATGGTAAAATTTATACAAAAATGAAAATAACCATAGAGCTTTTATTACTGATAATCTTGCTTTTTATAGGCGCCTTGACAGCCGCGTCAGAGACGGCTATTATTGCGGCCAGTATTATAAAATTGAGGCGGCTTGCAGCTGACGGGTCAAAGAGCGCCAAGATAGTATTAAAAATTTTAGAAACACCGGAAAAATTTTTCGGCACCATCCTTGTAGCCAATAATATAGTAGACGCCCTCATAGCGTCTATTGTAACCGTTATCATAATTTCTTTTATAGGCCAGAATTCCAAAAGCATAATCTGCGCGACTATCATAGCGTCTTTTCTTATAATAGTTTTTGAGGTAGCCGCCAAAACCCTCTCTGCAAAAAATCCTGTCAGGATTTCCTTATCCCTTGCGGGGATGGTAAGGTCTCTTATAGTTATTTTTTCCCCGGCTGTAAGGATTTTATCTGTCATAACCAATTTCATAGTGAGCCTTCTCGGAGGAGGCAAAGGCAAGCCTTCTCTTGTAGTGGAGGATGAGATAAAGGCGCTCATCAGGATAGGCGAAGAAGAAAGCCCGAAGCTTAAAGATAAATACAAAATGCTCACGAAGGTATTTGAATTCAGCAATACCGTTGTAAAAACCGTAATGGTGCCAAAAGATAAGATGATATCGATCGATATGAATGCCAAGATAGAAGACATACTGGATAAGGTCCTTGAGTCTGGCTATTCCAGGCTCCCTGTCCATAAAGATAACCCGGACAATATAATCGGCGTTATAAACATGAAGGATTTATTGAATCTTTCTGTCAATAGGGACCTTGTGATCCTCGAGGATATACTGTATCCTCCTATCTTTGTCCCTGATTCCAAAAATGTGGCAGAACTGTTAAAGGAATTCCAGAAAGGCCATACGCATCTTGCTGTTGTAATTGATTCGTATGACAAGATTCAGGGCCTGGTGACCATGGAGGACCTCTTCGAGGAAATAGTGGGCGAGATAGAAGATGAGCACGACATCAGGAAAAAAAGTAAAAAGATAAATGCAAAAATTTGATATTGCGGTTATAGGGGGCGGCGCAGCAGGGATAACTGCTGCTATCAGCGCCCGGCGTAATGCGAAGGATGTGGTTATCTGCGAAAAGATGCCGCGGCTTGGGAAAAAAATACTCATTTCAGGCTCAGGCAGATGCAATATCTCCAATCTGGATTTAAACGAGGCGCATTATAATCCCGAGTCGCACGAACTCGTAAAGAGCGTATTCTCCAGGTTTGGCAGGGAGAAAATAGAAGATTTTTTTAGCGGCCTCGGATTGAAGCTTTGCTGCGAAGGAAACAGGATCTTTCCTGTTACGGATCAGGCAGCGAGCGTTTTAAAGGTCCTGGAAGACGAGCTGAAAGATTTAAAAGTGGCAGCGGAGCTGGATTTTGAAGTAAGCGGCATTACCGGTTCAGCCAAAGGATTTATAGTAAAATCCAAAACCGGCAAAAGCATTTCGTGCGATACTGTTATAGTCACGGGAGGCGGGAAAACCTATCCCAGCCTTGGTTCTGATGGAAGCTGCTATAGCTTAGCTGAGGCATTCGGCCATAAAGTTATAGAACCTGTTCCGAGCGCTGTCCCGCTTCTGGTAAAGGACAGGTTTTGCCATCTTCTTCAGGGCCAGAAAATACAGTGCTCTGCAAAAGCGATAATAGACGGCAAGGCAAAAATCCGGAAAGAGGGAGAGCTGCTTTTTACTAAATATGGGTTTTCCGGGACAGCCATACTTGATATCAGCGGGGATATTTCCATAGCCATAAATAGGCTTGCGAAAAAACTCGTCCAGGTCTCCGTTGACATGGTCCCTTTTATGGATACGGGCGAGCTTACAGAAGAAATCACCCGGAGGATTCAGAAAGGTTTTGCTCCTGAGGATTTAACCATAGGCATATTGCCTAATAAGTTTACTCTTATTTTCAGGGATCTGTTTAGAGGCGCAGGCGTTGAAAAAATAGTAGATATATTAAAAGGCAAAAGATTTGATATAATAGGCACAAAAGGCTGGAACGAGGCGGAGTTCACAGCCGGCGGCATAGATATCGAAGGGGTAAAAAAGGATACCTTGGAATCAAAATTAAAAAAAGGCATTTATTTCGCGGGGGAAATCCTGGACGTAAATGGCGAAAGAGGCGGCTACAATCTTGCCTGGGCATGGGCATCAGGCTTTGTGGCCGGCTTAACAGGATAAAAAAAAGGAGGGGATATGCCGTACGATGCAAGTCTTGATAAAGAAGTATTTTCCAAATCTCATGAAAATGATGATGGAAAAATCACAGTAAGCGTTCATACCTACAATAACGGGCCTAAGAAATTACAGATAGTCAGGGAAAACAGAGACCCTGAAGGCGCTCTCAGGTTTGCAAAGCTCGGGAGAATGACCAAGGAAGAAGTCCAGGGAGTCCTGCCTTGTATCCAGGAAGCCATAGGAAGCATGTAGCCTGATTTTAAAAATGAAAAAAATCATCATAGTATTTTTTCTTCTGATGTTTTTTGCCTCTTTTACCTGCATGGCAGAAGACCAGGCAGAGAAAAAGTCTCCTCCTGATATGATTGGCCTGGGGGTACTCGTAAGCGATTCTGTTTATAAGGGCGTTGACAGGGATGTCTGGCCTGTGCCTTTGGTGTTTGTCAGAAAAGGTAAAATCGCTATAAAAAGCGTAAAGGCTGAGTATATATTCCTGGAAGACAAAACCCGCGAGGCGAATTTTTTTATTATGCCCAGGTTTATGGGATATGACTCTAAGGATTCCAGCTACCTGGACGGCATGAAAGACAGGAAATGGTCTCTTGACGCAGGCGTGGAATATTCGATTATCATGCCTTATTTTTACGATTCGAAGGCCAGCGTATCCATTACGCAGGATTTATTAGGAAAATCCAACGGTCAGGAGGCAAGGTTTTGGCTTAAAAAGATGTTTGATTTCAGGCCTTTTTTTATAAGGCCTGGCGTGGCTATTATGTGGCAGTCCAGTAAAATGGCTGATTATTATTTCGGGGTGGAGGATTCCGAGCAGAAATCAGGAAGGCCTAGCTATAATCCCGGAGCTTCGGTTAGTTATGATTTAAGCGCTGACGCATTCCTTTTTTTCTCCAGAAACTGGGCGCTTTTCTCAAGGTCTGATTTTTTATTTTATGGCCACGACATAAAATCCAGCCCCATCATCCGAAAAGGCCGCTCAAGTTCCTTTATCCTGGGTATAGTTTACGTATTTTAATTTTGAAATGACAAGGAAAATTTACATCCGCACCTTCAGATGGCCGTTGTCCACCCTTATAATGCTCGGGAAAAACTGGACCACTTTTTAAGCCCAAATAAGATAAATTTTGCGATATAATAAGGCCTTAAGAAGGATGTATCCAGTTATGGCAATGCGTAAGAAGCACGAACCGGCATTAAAGGCAAGGATAGCGCTTGAAGCGATTAAGGGTGAAAAGACCATGGCTCAGATAAGCGCTGAATATGGAGTGCACGCAACACAG
>Ga0210050_1002585_pt1 | contig 17182 bp, 18 predicted proteins | sample CryGey132114_all_FD_185463 | JGI IMG/M metagenome (GOLD analysis project Ga0210050, IMG submission 185463) | Groundwater microbial communities from aquifer - Crystal Geyser CG22_combo_CG10-13_8/21/14_all (SPAdes) (version 2) | ecosystem: Environmental > Aquatic > Deep subsurface > Groundwater ...
ATTTAACTATTGAACGATTATTTTTTGGTGTACTTCTTTATCAGAGACCGCTCCTTCAACTTGGAATCCTTCTGATTATTGTTGGTATTCAGGTTGTGATGACGGGAATAATAGGGGAGCTGATTGTATTTATAGATCAAAAATCAAAAATCAAAGATCAAAAATAAGTTTAAAGTTAAAAGCTTTAAACTTTAGACTTGGCTTTGATATTTAAACTTTAATATTTGAACTTTGCTTATGAACCCTGTTCTCGCGTTAATTATTGCTAATGTTGTCTGGGGTATGGCCTCGCCGATTTTTAAATTTGCCCTTACCAATATCCCCCCTTTTACCTTAGCCTTTATCCGCTTCTTTTTTGCCGGGTTAATATTTTTGCCTATCGCTTTAAACAAATGGCAAAAACTAAGTGGCAGGCAATGGCTAGAAATATTGCTGGTTGGTTTTTTCGGGATCACCATAAATATTTCCTTTTTCTTTTTGGGATTGGCAAAAACAGAAAGTATTAATGTTCCAGTAATTGCTTCCTCCGGTCCGGTCTTCATTTACATATTGTCAATAATATTTTTGAAAGAAAAGCCAAAGCTAAAGGTGTTGAGTGGAATGATGATCGCCTTGATTGGGGTATTATTTATTATATTATCTCCCTTAATTTTGGACGGGAGAAAATTTGTCATTGGAGCTATTGAAGGAAATCTTTTTATCTTGCTGGCAACTTTTGGCAGTGTTTTGCAAACTATTTTTGGCCGAGACATTCTAAAAAAAATAAATACGATTCAAGTCTCGGCAATTACTTTTCTTTTTGGCAGTTTAACATTCATACCTTTTATTCCAAAAGAATTTGTAAATTGGGATATTTCATTCCTCAATATTGCCGGATGGACGGGAATAATCTTTGGTGTGTTTTTTTCTTCCGCTCTAGCCTATTTTCTTTTTTATTACGGAATTTCGCGTCTAAAAGCTCAAGAAGTGGGAATTTTTACTTACATTGATCCGATTGCCGCAATTATTGTTGCCGCTCCCCTACTTCATGAATATCCAAATTGGTTTTATATTTTTGGAAGCGTTTTAATTTTTGGTGGAATTTATTTTGCTGAAGGGAGAGTACACTGGCACCCGTTTCATTTGGTCAAAAAATTTCTAATTTCTAATTTACCTAATTAATCTAAAAAAAATACCAAACTCCATTTGGTTATTGGTAATTATTTAGGTCAATTAGAATAATTAGGTTAATTAGGTCAATTTTTGCTAACATATATTATGTCCAAAATCTTAATTACCGGTGCTGGTGGCTATATAGGTTCGGTGGCGACTGATTTATTTTTAAAATCCGGTTATCAGGTCGTTAGTTTAGACAATTTTCAAACTGGTTATAAAGAACCACTGGAATTTTTAAAGAATAAATATCCTAATCAGTTTAAGTTTTATGAAGTAGATTTAAAGAATGATCTTTCTCCTATTTTTGAAAAAGAACCAAATATTTCAGCTGTTATTCATTATGCAGCGTCATGTCTAGTTGATGAGTCAATGAAAAATCCTGGAAAATATTTTTTAAATAATGTGGCGGTCACATCGAATTTGCTTTCTAGCATGGATAAATTTAATATCAAAAATATTATTTTTTCTTCAACTTGCGCTATTTATGGTGAGGCAGAATACTACCCAATTGACGAAAAACATCCACTACGTCCTTCGACTCCATATGGAGCTTCCAAAAAAATGGCCGAAGAGGTCATTCAATGGTACGGAAAATTAAAAAAATTTAATTATATGATTCTCCGATATTTTAATGTGTGCGGGGCAACGGATGACGGATCAATCGGCGATTCCAAAAAACCATCAACTTTGTTAGTACAAAATACCGTCCGTGGAGCACTTGGAATAGAAAAATTTTATCTTACCTGTCCAGAAGTCGATACCCTTGATAAGACTCCTATTCGCGATTACATCAATGTGGTTGACCTAAATTTAGCCCATTTAAAGGCTTTAGAATATCTTATCAAAACTAAGAAAAGTGAAATCATTAATTTAGGAACGGGAACAGGAAGCTCTGTCCTTGAAGTTGTCAATCAAGTCAAAACATTAACAGGTATTGAGATTCCGATCGAAAAAGCCAATACAAGACAGGGTGATGACGCCAAAAAGGTCGCAGATATTACAAAGGCAGAAAAAATATTAAGCTGGAAACCAAGTAAAACAATTGAAGACTCAGTCAAATCACTTATTGTCTGGTACAAAAATCATCCACAAGGATGGAAAGATTGACTGAAGGCTCTAAAGTTGTGAGCGGGATACGGGAGTCGAACCCGTCCCCTCTGCTTGGAAAGCAGATATTCTACCGATGAACTAATCCCGCTTTTGTATAATTATACTAAATGAATAAAAAAATCTTCTTTGTTTTTCTCTTCGCTTTCTTAATTCGATTAATTGCTCTTAACCAGTCGTTATGGCTAGATGAGGCGGTGACAGCCAATGTGGTTAGACACTTTAATTTAACACAAATTATTAGCAAGTTTTCGCCGACTGATTTTCATCCCCCACTTTATTATCTGTTTATGAAATTATGGACGAATTTGTTTGGCTACTCAGAAATTGCGCTCAGAATGCCGTCCATTTTATTTAGCTTAATGACAGGTTATGTTGTTTATTTAATTGGCGGAGTGTGGGCAATGGCATTTTTTCTATTTAATCCACTAATCGTTTATTATTCACAAGAAGCCCGTATGTATATGATGGTGACGTTTTTGTTGACGGCAGCGTTATATTTTTTCTTAAAAATATTAAGTACCAAAGGTCTGGATTCCCGCCTTCGCGGGAATGACATACTGCTCGGCTTGTTTATATCTTTAGCCTTTTTAACATTTTATGGTTCTATTTTTTTGATAGTTAGTTTTTTAATATATTATTTATATAAAAAGAATTACAAGTTTTTTATACTAAATACTTTATACTTCATACTAATTACTTTATTAATCTCCCCTCTCCTTTACCAACAACTAATTAATTCTAAAGTTGCCCTTAGCCAAGTCACCAATTGGTCACTAGTACTGGGGAAAGCTAATTTAAAAGATTTGCTTTTAATTCCGGTTAAATTTTCCATTGGCAGAATTAGTTTTTATCCCAAATGGTTGTATTGGGGAATAGCAGGAGGATGGACAGGATTTGTTATGCTTACAATAAAGACAGTCTTTCAGAAGACAGTCTTTATTAAGACTGTCTTTTATTTACTTATTTTTCCACTAATCTTGGGATTCTTGGTTTCATTTTTTACCCCAATGTTGCAATATTTTCGATTCATCTATTTAATTCCTATCTTAGCAATCATTTTAGCCTCTGGAAAAAAAACTTCGATGTATCGATACATCGAAGTTACTGGATTTGTTATTTTTTCGTTAGTTTATTTATTATCTTCTCAATTCCATCGTGAGGATTGGAAAAGTCTGGTAAAGAGTCTTCCAAAAAATGTTCCTGTTTATATGATCATGTCATCAAGCGACCCGGTAAAGTATTATTCACGCAATTTGACAATTAATAATTTGGCGAGTTTGCAAGTTAGCGAATTTGAAAAAGAAATAACTGTAATTCCGTTTTCATTTGGGGTTCACGGATTGGATTACAAAAGTCTTTTGAGTAATAAAGGTTATCAACTAAAAAAAGAAATTAGTTTTCGAGAAGTAACTTACGAACGATGGGTTAGATAATTTTACTAGGCAATTTTTTATATTCAATATACGAAGCAACTGAAAGAATAATCAGACCAATAAAAAACGATAAAGCTAGAGCATAAGGGGGACCTGATACGTTCATGGTTGGAATAAGATAATAGCTGCCAAAGCTAATGATAATGAAAATTCCCAAATTAGCAATCAAAATATATGAAGGCTTCTTAACAGTATACAAAAGAAAGAGCAATGGCAAGTTAAGAAAGGTATAGATGATATAGGGCCATGTTAAAGTCTTGGTAATGATAGCTGTTTGGGCAAATTTTTCGGTGAAAAAAAGATAAAAAATAACGTTTGGAGTAAAGAATAAGACAATAAAAAAAGCGGTTGGAATCAATAAGTAAACTATGCCAGTCTTAAATTCTTTTTTTACCTCTTCTTTAGTTGAAATCTTAGAAAACTTTGGTGATAAAACCTGTGTAATACTAGCAATTGAAGCAATGACGGTCAAAATTATTTTTTGTGCTAATCCATAATAACCAACTTCCGGAGATTTAGACAGAAAGTAAGACAATATAAAAAGATCCATACGTTGGGCTAAGTTAAAAAACTGTGAAGCGATAAAAAACGTAATTGTATAACCAAAACGAAACTCTTCTTTTTTTACTGATGCCTTTAAGATTTCTAAAACAATATGTCTTTTTTCAAAGAATAAAAGAATAAAAAAAACAATCGGACCGATAATACCAAAAACAAAAATTATTGATCCAACGGTGATCAGTTTCAGCGGGATCATGATAAATATGATGATCGTTTTTATAAGATTGGAAAGATTTAAAAAGACATTGGCTTTGAGAAATCTTTTTGCAGCAAAAAGTGCATTGATTGCATAGTTTTGCCAAACAAGAAATAAGACCGAAAATGTCGTGGCATAAAGTTCCCATGACGGAGCTCCGGTTTTAAAGAAAATTTTATCCAAATAAGGAAAAAAAATAAAAAGAAGCAAAATAATTATGACGGAAAAACCAGTCTGATAAAACAGAATTGTTTTTAAAAAAATATAAATATTTTTTTGTTTTTTTTCGATCATAACTGGGAGATAGGAATATATGCTGGCGGTTGTTCCAAAATCAAGTATATTAGCTAGAACATAGGCAATTCCAAGTAGAACGCTTAAAACTCCATATTGGGAAGGTGCTAAAATACGGACAAGCAAGAAAGCAAGAAATGCGATAAAAACAACATTTAGATAATTACCAACAGTATTAATAATAATATCTTTACTGGTTGGCTTCTTGATAAAATTAAATAGCCTTTGAATCATTTGTTAATTATAATTGAAATTAAAAAAATCTGCTATAATTTGTACTAATATGGCAAAAACAGCACTGATCACAGGAATCTTGGGACAAGATGGTCCTTATTTAGCAAAATTATTACTTGAAAAAGGCTACAAAGTCTATGGATTGATCCGCAGATACTCAAATCCTAACTTCAGCAACCTTGATTTTTTAGGAATAACGAAGAATATAGAGCTTATCGACGGAGATATGTCCGATGAATCCTCACTTCTCCATCTTATCAAAAGGATCATGCCTGATGAGGTATATAATTTAGCCGCTCAATCATTTGTGGGTTCTTCATGGCAACAGGCTAAGTTAACAACGGAAATCAACGCTCTGGGAGTTCTGTATTTATTGAATTCTATAAAACTTTTTTCCCCGACGACCAAATTTTATCAGGCTTCAACCAGCGAAATGTTTGGCACCAGCCATGAAAATGGTTCTCAGGACGAAAATACGATCTTTCATCCCCGTTCTCCCTATGGAATTTCCAAAGTTTATGCATATTGGATGACGATTAATTTTAGAGAGTCTTATGATATTTTCACCTGTAATGGAATTTTATTTAATCATGAATCCCCTATCCGAGGCATGCAGTTTGTGACCAGAAAAATCACTGATGGAGTCGCAAAAATTAAGATGGGCTTGATAGATAAACTTAGTTTAGGAAATCTAGAAGCTAAGCGTGATTGGGGGTTTGCTGGAGATTATGTCGAGGCAATGCGTATGATGCTTCAAAGCGAGAAACCAGACGATTATGTCATCGGAACGGGCGAAAATCACTCAGTTAAGGAATTTGTCAAACTGGCTTTTAAATACGCAGGCATAAATGATTGGGAAAAACATGTTGTAATCGATGTTAGATTTAAAAGGCCTGCCGAAGTACCAAACCTCAAAGCCCGAGCAACCAAAGCCCAGAAACAATTAGGATGGAAAGCTAAGACTTCTTTTGAAGATCTAGTTAAAATGATGGTGGAAGCAGATCTTAAGAGATATCATAAATAATCCTCAAGAACTTCTTTGCTGATTCTTTCCAATTAAATCTATCCTGAACTTCCTTAGAATTAATTTTTATTTTATTATTAAGTAAATACTTCATCTTTTCCAGGATTTTATTTTTATCAGAAAGGTCAACTAAAAATTCTGGACTAATTGTTTCCCTGAGTGAAGAATTATCACCAACAATAACCTTGGTTCCGCAGACCAAAGATTCAAGGGGTGGCAATCCAAATCCTTCATAAGCTGAAAGATAGACGGTAAGGCTTGCGGCGTTATATAAACACGGCAAATCCTCATCTACAACAAAACCGATAAATCTAACTTTATTTTCCAGCTCCAATTGTTTTATTGACTGATAGACATTTTCATTTTTCCAACCGGATCGGCCAGTGATTATGAATTTAAAATCGGAAAATTTATCGTCCTTTATCAGTTCATTGAAGATATTAATTGCCAAGACAAGATTTTTACGTGGTTCAATTGCACCCACATAAAGTAGAAACTTACTATCAGTTTCAATTTCATATTTTTTCAGAATCGTCTTTGATCTTTGATCTTTAATCTTTGATCTAAATTGCTCTCCGATGCCAGGATAGACAACTTGAATTTTTTCTTTATTTATTTTTGAAAAATATTTTATTAAATCTTTCTTAGTACTCATTGAATCAACTAAGATAGTATCTCCATGATTAATAGTTTTTTCCAATTTAATTGAGTGGGCGTTAACAATTTTTTGTTCGTGATATTGCGGATATATTTTCCAAACGAGATCGTGGACGGTTGTGACTCCTTTAGTTCCGGATAAAAGCGGTGATCTTGAAAAATCTGAAAAATAAAACACATCCATCTTGCCGATCAGCCACTCAATAGGAAATAATTCAAATTTTATCCAAAGAAATTGTAACAAAGGCAATGGAATATTATATTTATGTACAATCCCTCCCAACCGCTTAAACTCGTCAAGATAAGAAAAATTTTTTGAATTATGAAAACTGGAATAAAACAAATGATAGTCGTTGGTCTTATCGATAGTCAATAATTCTTTAACCAGGTTATAGGTATAGTTAGTAACACCAAATCCACGGTACGCGAGAGAAGTAATATCTATTCCTATTTTCATATAAATAAGTTTATCAAATTACTTTTCCAAAAGGTAGATCGTCATTTTGTTGTCTGGAGAAAAATGAGAGGTTTTTTTAACTTTTGAATAATCAAACTCTGACATTTCCCATGTATTAAAATTTTTAAAATCAATAGCATTTTCTTCACTAAAAATAACAAGCTTTTGGGAATCTTTATATAAGAAGTCGCTTTGCGGTTCATATCCGTTTATCAGAAAGAAAAAACGGTACTCGTTACCGGTCGGGGTCGGAGCATCATCATTTCGTTTTAAAATGATATTGAATTTGTCACTTTTTAAAATAAGTTTTTTATCCAAGGTCTTCTCCACCCTACTTTTTACCAATGGATAATTTCTTTCGGCTTTCGCATAATAATTTTTCGGAAATGTGATCGCCAGAAATGTTATTGATAACATCAGCAAAAGAATCTTCAGCTTACTTCTTGAAATAATTACCAATGTACAAAAAGCGGTTAAGGTAAGGAAAGGCAGTAAATAATGACCTGAATATTGAAATCGTAAAAGAAAAGCAAGAATAACAAAGCTTATTCCTGTTACAAAGACCAATGACCTTTCTTTATATTTTTTTAACCAAGCAAACGAACTTACCAAAAACAAAATTACCAAGTAAATATTGATCCCGAAATATGACCGCATTTTATTTATCAGGTCCAATGAGTTGGTAAAAATATTTTTATTCAATTTTACGCCGTTTGGAAGATTGGTATTTTCTACGAAGGATAGATATGACTTATCAATAAAGGTATTTTTTAACATGACGAAATTATTTTTCAATTCAAAAAGGACAAGCGGAGCAAATGCAAAAATTAATCCAGCCAAGAAGACCAAAAACCTTTCCTTCCTTTTAAGAAGTAAAAATACAAAGATCAGGACAGGGATCAAAACGATAACGTAGGCAAACAACATGGAAAGGATCAGTCCGAAAAGAAAACCGAACAGTAACATTTTTACTAACCCAAATTTGTTGACGTCATAAAAATAAGCGATCGTCATAAAAAATAAAAAGAAGGCCGTCGGAGTAAATCCGTTACCTGGGTTACGGGCTGAGAAGACAAAAAACGGCAGTAGCATTATGATCAGTCCGGACAAAAATCCTGTCAGTTTTCCAAATTTTTTAGAAACATGAAAACTGAAAAAAACCAAAGACAGAGAAAACAGAATAGAATTAAATAATAAAATCCCACTAAGTTGACGTCCTCCAATAACGAATGGTATTAAAAAAAGATAATAGTGGTAAGGTGCAGTATAGATTCCGCCAAAACTTCCCTTGGGACCAAGTAAAGTAAAATTCCCATAACTGATTTTTCCAATCTCAAATAGATCTCTTCCTAAATCCCCCTCAAAAGAAGAGGACGATTGTATTTTAAATGAAAATAAAAAAAAACTAAATAGTACCAAAATAATCAAAAACCAATATCTCTTCAAAATTCTCATTTGTAATATTATACAAAACCATATGCATATGAATAATTGTTACTATACTAATAGTATCTATTAAAAACGCTATAAAAAGTAGCTCCTGCTAAGTATAAAATTATCAAATAGTAGAAAAAAATATTAATTTGTAATTTTAATCTAATTTTATTTTTAAATTGAATAAAAAATAATATTATAAAAGGCAGAAAAGAAATAAAATATCTCCCCTGTACTCCATGAGCAGTCATCGTTCCGGGAACTGTGTTAAAAACGTAGGCCAAAAGAACTATAAAAATATAGGAAATAATTAATGTAAAAAAAAGAAAAATGATTTTGTTTTTTAGCAATATTTGTTTCTTCATAAAATTACTATCTGTTAATAAATAAATAAAAAATAATCCGTATAGTAAATAACTTAAAGGATCCAATCCATATTCAAGCCAGCCAAAAATTCCAATCAGACTTTGCAAATAAAAACTAAAACGATGAATCGTAGTAATGGTTACGACTTTGATAATATTTATCGGATTTGAAAATAAGAAATTTAACTGGCTTATTGGATTGATAATTTGATTGGTTAAGGAATTTTGTAAATCGAAGGATCCATTCAGTTTTGACAAAAAATAAAAAGGTATAAATATTAAGCTTGATATTATCATCGGTTTTATTTCAAAAGGAATTAAGAAAAGAAACAAGAAAAATGTTTCATAACCGATTTTTTTACTGGCGAGAAATAGAAGCAAAATAAGGAATAATTTAAAATAATGTAATTTTTGACTGGATTCCCTCTTTCGAGGGAATGACACTACCAATACAAAGAAAGTTAATCCCAACATAATATGAACCGTGTCGTAACTAAAAGAAGATATCTGATGCAAGGTCATTGGGAGCGCAAAAGTAAAAAGCAATATTAATTTAAAATTCTTTGCGATTTTCTTGTATAGGTATAAAAACCAAAAGTATCCAAGAATACCCATAAATAATCTTCCAAAATATAAAGACATAATTGGATTAAGCTTGGAGATGGAGGCAACTGTTAATGCGAAAGCCTGGGGCAGGTAGGAAACGATCGGGAAACTACAAAGATGATCGATGTTAAAGTTAATTTTATTATTATCTTGTTTATTAGAAAATAAATCATCCAAAAATATTGACACAGGAAGTTTTCCTCGTCCATGAGTCAGCAAATCTAAATATGGAGTTTTAATAAAATCAATATATTTTTTTTCAATTGGAATTGTATTATTTGATTTCTTTGTACATGACAAATACCCTTTACTGATTATCAGGGATTGCTCAAAGTGTGTTCGTTCATCGGGTTTTTGAAAAGGTGGAACTAAGAAAGTAAAGATCAACAGTTGAATAGGAATTAAGATATACAATATTAATTTTGTTAACGTTTCTTTATGCATCTAAATATTATAAAACATTGGAAAACTATTATTTATTTTGCGAGTTTGGCGAGTTACCTTAACCCGCTAAATAAATAACTCGTTAATTAGATTAATAGATAATCAATGTTATAATAATCTCAATGAAACTCACAAATAATCAAATATTAATCCTTCTTCCGGTATTTAACGAATCTAAGGTGATTTCTTCTGTTATCAGATCCATTCAAAAAGAGGGTTGGAAAAAAATTTTAACAGTTGATGACGGTTCAACTGATAATACATATGATGAATTAAAAAAAACCGGGGCGGTTGTTTTACGTCACAGTATAAACAGAGGAAAGGGATCTGCTGTAAAAACAGGACTTGAAGCAGCCAAAATATTAAATTCTAAGATCGTTGTCACTATTGGATAGTGATGGCCAGCATAATCCTAAGGACATAAAAAAAATGGTTGCGGAGATAAAGAAAGGATACGATGTTGTTCTTGGCATACGTGATTTTAAAAAGCGTCATATCCCCCGCTATAAAGCCTTCGTAAACTATCTGGGGAATATTATGACGTGGATGTTCTATGGCTTATGGGTAAAAGACAGTCAGTCTGGATTTAGGGCATATAATCAAAAAGCAGTAGATCTTATCCAGACTAACAATGACCGTTATGAATTTGAGACAGAGATCGTCCGTGAGATTGTTCACAATAAATTGAAATGGTCAGAAAAGATAATTGATGTCCGTTATAGCGATTATGACCAAAAAAAAAGAAATAAACAGTCATTTGTCAGCGCTGTAAAAATGATCATTAAGTTAGTATTATTTGGATGATATGAATATCACTTTCCTATCTTTACTTCTTTTATTATTCACTCTCTATTCAATTGGAGAAAGAATAGTCAGATTTATTCGTAAAGAACAAGGACAATCGGTTTTTAAGCTTATGGCAACGATCTTTATATGGAGTGGAGTTTCATACACAGCATTATTCAAACTTGGATCAGAAAATAATTTAAATACTTTTTTCTTCATAGGATTTGTTATCGTGTTTTTTATTTTATTCAGACTGCGCTTTCCATTCTTGAAAAAAATGAGCGTCTACTTACTGAGATAATTAGAAAAGAAGCTTTAAAAGATCTGAAATAAATATGAACCAAAAAGTAGGAGTTCTAATATTGGGATACAACAACCTTGAATATTTAAAAAAATGTTTTAATGGTATTTTGATCCAAGACTATAAAAATATTTTTATTTACTACGATGATAATGGATCAAAAGACGATTCAATAGCATTTGTTAAAAACAATTATTCAAATATAAAAGTAAGATCTTTTAATAATAACTATGGTTATGCAAAGGGAAATAATGTACTGCTTAAAATTGCTTTCGAGGATGGAATGAACTTATGTTTTGTTTTAAATCCCGATACTGTCCTTAAAAAAAATACCGTTTCAAACTTGATAAATTCATATAATCTCCATAAAAATAGGGGTTTGAGGGTGGGATTGATGCAGCCTGTCATTTTACTTGATCAAGATAGGTCTAAGATCAATACGGTCGGTAATGCCGTACATTTGATGGGATTTGGCTTTTGTAAAGATTATATGAAAAAATATATTCCAATAAGAAATGACAGGGAGATATTATCCGTCAGCGGTACGGGTATGCTTATATCAAAAGAACTTTATGAAAACATAGGAGCTTTTGATGAAGATTTTTTTATGTACAACGAAGATCAGGATCTAAGCATTCGGTCATTTTTATCAGGGTATAAAAATTTTCTATCTTCAAAGTCAGTTATGTATCATAAGTATAATTTCTCAAAAAACAAAGATAAATGGTTTTATTCGGAAAGAAATAGATTATTGATCATGTTAAAAAATTATCCAAGCAAATTATTGCTTTTCTTAGCAGTCCCATTTTTTATTACTGAAATATTAGCACTGATCTATTCCCTATTTACCGGTTGGTTTTTTCAAAAGATTCTCAGTTACGTTGACGTTGTTAAAAAAATAATTACCGGGTATAAAAAAAGAAAACCGTTTACAGTTGATAAAAATTATATTAAAAGACTAGAATACTCATTAAATTTTAAGCCAATCCATAAAATTCCCGTAATTTTTGATTTGCCATATCTTTTGTATAAAAAGTTTTTGATTTTTTTCTTTTGACAATATAAAAAACTTGTTCTATAATTAGTATAAATATTTACTAATTCTGAAACAAACAATAAATGGAAATATTAAAATTAAAAGAAACATTGGAGAAATTGGCTTATTATACAAAACAAAACCTCAATCTTTATTTAAATAAAGAAGGAGAATCCCTCAACTATTGGATAAAAAAGCTAATAAATAAAGACATTTTAATTCCTATTAAAAAAGGCTTTTATGTTTCATCTTTTTTCTTAGAAAAATTAAAAGATAAAAATCAAACGGAAGAATATTTTGAATATTTAGCTGGAATTATTAGATATCCTTCATATATTTCTTTGGAATATGCGTTGGCTAAATATGGATTAATTCCTGAATCTGTTTTTATAATTACTTCAATTTCCAAAAAAACCACGAGAAAATATGACAGTAAATTAGTTGCTTATTCTTATCGAAAAATTAAGGATAGCATATTTACTGGCTTTATTGAAAAAAAATATGGAAGACAAATTATCAGATTTGCTACTCCTTCAAAAGCACTCTTCGATTATTTATATCTTAAGAAATTCACATCAGATATTGAAATAGAAAATTATTTACTTAAAACGGGGAGAATTAATTGGTCAGTATTAGAATCAGTAGATAAAAAATTATTTATTAAATACGTAGATTTGTCTTCATCAAATAAAATGAGTAAAATATTAAAAATATTAGTAAATAATAAAATATTATGAATAAATATTATCAAAGAAATCTAATGAAAGAAAAACTTCAAGACAGCATTTTAAACTTTGTTTATAATAGCAAAAAATATAATAAACTTATTTTTACGGGCGGAACATGTTTAAGAAAACTATATAATCTTCCAAGATTATCCGAGGATCTTGATTTTGATTTTTCTTTCAATTTTGAAATAAATGATTTTAAAATTGAGGTAGAAAAATATCTTGTTTCCAAAGAAAAATTAAATAATGTCGAGTTAAAAATAGCCAATAATAAAAGAACAATTTTTATAAAATTTCTTCAAGAAAATGGAGAAAAAATCTTTGTTCGTTGCGATTTTTCTAAAGCGAAAAAAAATGTAAAAACAGAGATTAATCCATACAATTATGACAAATATAATTTTTTTATTTTAAACTACGACTTATCAACGTTATTTGGAAATAAAATAGAAGCTTTTTTGGAAAGACAATTTTTTAAAGGCAGTGAGCAAACAATGTCTTTTAAGGGACGCGACGTGTTTGATATTGGTTGGTTTATCCAATTATCAGCTAAGTCAGGTTTTGTCTTAAAGCCCGAATGGAAAAATCTTGAAAAAAATTTAAAAATGACTAAAAAAATAATTATTAAAAAAATAATTGAAAAAGTGTCAAAAATAAAAAATGAAGAGCTTCTATTAGATTTAGTTCCTTTTATAGAATCGGAGAGAACGATTAATGAATTTATAAATAGTTTCGTGGCGGTTATAAAAAATAAATTAGTATTTATTTCATAAACATTATAAACAAGCCTGTCATTCCCGCTGGGGGTCCAATGCTTTATGATCAAGTTTAGACCTCTTGAAAAATTGAAGGCCCAGAAGCCAGTTGATCGATTATCATATATATCTAAATTCTGTAAAAATAAAAGAGTATTAGATATTGGATGTTACGACGAAACAGCGATCAAATCTAAAAAAGACAGTGGTTATTGGCTGCACGGACTTATATCAAAAGTGGCAAAGAAAGTTATCGGGATCGATTCATCTGATCAGATAACATCAGAGATAAAAACCGGATCAAGATCAAAGATTATAAAAAAAGACTTGTACGACCTTGACAGGTCATTTGCTGGTGCTAACAAAGTTGATGTGATCGTCGCCGGTGAACTAATAGAACATATACCAGACGTTTCTAAGTTTTTGCAGTTAATGAAAGGGTTATACCCAGGAAAAACTTTATTATTAACAACACCCAATGCTACCTCGTTGACAAACGTTCTTTTGGCTTTTTTTGATAGGGAATCCAGCCACAAAGATCACATTCAGATATTCTCTTACAAAACATTATATGCCTTATCAATAAAAAACAACCTAAAGAAATTTAAGATAATCCCCTATCACGTTAAATTTACTGAAATGTATTTAAATTCCTCCAAAGTTAAGGGTTTTTTTATAAAATTAATAGAAGGAATGATAAATTTTTGGGAAAGCATTTTCCCGATGCTTTCGGGAGGGTATGTGGTGAAGATAGAATTATAAATTTTTTAGTCAATCTTTACTATAAAATTATTTTGTCGTTTATTCTCATTATTACTTTTGCAAATATAAACGAATTAATATAAAATTGAAATCATGAAAGTTATTATTCTCTGCGGTGGGACAGGAACAAGGTTGAAAGAGGAAACGGAATATAAACCCAAGCCGATGGTAAATATCGGGAATCAACCTATCTTGTGGCACATAATGAAGATCTACGCTTCATACGGTTACAATGAATTTATTCTCGCTCTTGGCTACAAGGCAGACTATATTAAAGATTATTTTTTAAATCAAAAAGCCTTTACTTCCAATTTTACTTTGGAAACCCGTCATCATAAAACTAAATTTTATCTGGATGATCGAGTTGAAATCGATAACTTTAAAATAACATTTGTTGACACAGGATTGGAAACCTTACCGGGCGAACGTATCTTACGTTGTCAAAAATATATTCCAAAAAATGATAAATATTTTATGGTTACATACGGAGACGGTGTTTCCGACGTCAACATCGATACTTTAGTAAAGTTTCATAAAAAACAAAAGACGATCGGAACTTTGACCGGGATCCATCCCAAATTTAAATTTGGAGCGGTCAAAGTAAATAAAGAAAGCAAGGTAACGGAATTTTCGGAAAAACCAATTCTTCAGGATTGGGTTAATGGCGGATATATGATCTTTGATAAAAGATATTTTGAATATCAAAAACCGGGTGAGCTTGAACATGCCGCTTTGAAAAGATTGTCTGACATCGATCAACTATCTCTATATAAACATGAAGGGTTTTGGTTTGCGGTTGATACAAACAAAGAATACGAAGATTTGAATAAGATTTGGAAAAGCGGGAAAGCGCCGTGGAAAATATGGAAATGAAAAATAAAAACATATTAGTTACTGGAGGAGCCGGTTTTGTCGGTGGCCATTTGGTTGAGGAATTGATCAAACAAAAAGCCAATGTCATCATCGCTGACATTAACTTTGATAAGAACTCATATCTTCATCGTACCTACGATATAGATAAAAAGTGCATTTTGATTAAGCAAGACATTTGCGATTACAAAAAACTATTGAGCTTAATCAAAAAATATAAAATCGAATTCATTTTTCACTTAGCGGCCCAGGCATTGGTTGAAGAAGCATATAAAAATCCAAAATACACTTTAGATAATAATATTTTGAGTACAATAAATGTTTTAGAAGCAGTAAGACTAAATCCGCAAATCAAAGGGTTGGTCGTTGCCTCCTCTGACAAGGCTTATGGAAAATTAGCAAAAACCTCCGAGGTTAATGCTAATACTTTGCATAAAGCAAGAACCTCGGAGGTTAAGTTTAAGCTTGGCAAATACACAGAAGATTATCCCCTATCAGGAGATCATCCTTACGACACATCAAAATCAGTTACGGACCTAATAAGTACAACATATTACAAAACCTATGGAATCCCGGTCGTCGTGACGCGGTTCGGGAATATTTATGGTGAGGGTGACTTGAATTTTTCAAGGATAATTCCAGGAATTATGAAAAGTTTAGTTAAAAATGAAGAATTAAAAATTAGAAGTGATGGCAAATATATCCGTGATTATCTTTATGTCAAAGATGTTGTGAACGGTTATTTATTATTAGCACAAAATATTGAGAAAGTAAAAGGAGAAGCTTTTAATTTTGGTTCTGATAATACATTATCTGTACTACAATTAATTAATCAATTGGAGTGTGTTCTTAATAAAAAAGTTAAATATAAAATCTTAAACACAGCTCATAACGAAATCCCCTATCAATCACTTGATTATTCAAAGATAAAAAAAAGACTTGGTTGGACGCCAAAAGAAAATATAAAAACAACTGCGAAGAAAATATTTAGTTGGTATGAGAGATTACTTAGATAAATATTTTTTTATTTTTTGATTAGCGATTTTAAAACCTTGGAAATCGTTTGTATAACCCATCCAAATTTCGTTTACCATAGTCCCTTCATAATCTTTCATTAAATCGAAGAATTTTTTAAAATCAATTTCTCCCTCGTCAATTTGAATCCCTTCCCCGTCTACTCCTTTTGCGTCACCAATATGAATATGTTTTATATATTTTTTAACAATTTTTAATTCATCAAAAAAATCCTTATTAGCAGAATTACAATACAATTTTGAATGAGACGTGTCAAAACAAATTTTTTTACCGGTCGTTTGGCAAAATTTTTCAATTTCATGGGCTTCCATAAAGATATTGGAATTCCATTGACCTCCTAAATACCATGGGTAGGGTGGAAGATTTTCAACTAAGATCTCAGAATTATTAGTTTTTATTTGTGAAAGACTTTCTATCAGAGTTTCCATTCGATGTTTATTATTTTCAGGATAATCTTTTTCAAACGACATTCCTCCCGGGTGAAGGATAAAAATATTTTCTTTGTTATCAAAATACTGGAAAAATCTTTCGCTTTTTGTAATAATTTTTTGGAGGACTTCTATTGATTCACTTAATGGTAAAACTTGATTTTCGTTTTTTATACTTGCAATATCAAGCATATGTCCATTCCACATTTCCGGTAAATGAATGAAACAAGGAAACGGGTATTTTTCCTTAGTTGCAAAATTAAAATCCGGATCAACATCTGAAAAATGAAATTCCACGAAATCGGGACGGAGTTTGATTATTTCTGAAAAATCAGAAAACCGTGCTTTTAGGCCAATTTGCATTTATGTATTAAATATCTAATTGATAAAAAAAATCGTACTTTTTAAAGTCTCTTTTAGCTTTTTTTCCAATGATTTTTTCAATCATTTGAGGATTTAATCCTTTACCTGGTCCCCTAATATCAATCATTTCATAAGTAATAATTTCACCCTT